>ENA-ORXB01000209-ORXB01000209.1-sediment-metagenome-genome-assembly--contig:-NODE-209-length-141621-cov-7.059126_pt1 | contig 141621 bp, 123 predicted proteins | sample MGYA00237863_ERZ511475 | MGnify/ENA primary metagenome ERZ511475 (study PRJEB26305, sample SAMN06343858) | sediment metagenome | isolation source: hot spring sediment | place: Canada: British...
ACTTGCGTACGTGGCGCGGCCCGTCCCGACGATGTCGAATGCTGTGCCGTGGTCGGGAGATGTGCGCACAAACGGCAATCCGGCGGTAATGTTGACGCCTTTTCCCTGCGCAAGCATCTTCAGCGGGATGAGGCCTTGGTCGTGGTACTGCGCCACGACACCATCGCAGGATCGCCAGTGACCCCGTGCAAAAAAACCATCGGCAGCGAACGGACCATGGGCAGCAATGCCCCGTTGCCGCACATGTGCTATTGCAGGAGCTATGATGCGTTCTTCGTGCTCGCCGAGCAAACCGTGCTCACCGGCATGCGGATTGAGCCCAAGCACGGCGATCCGCGGCGAGACCATACCGAAATCCTCCACGAGCGCTCGATGGAACTGCTCGATGACCTGCACCTCGCGTTCGAACGTCACCTGCGGTGGGACCTGTTCAAGCGGAACGTGGATCGTGACCAGTGCAACGCGAAGCTCTTGGCATGCCAGCACCATCAATGGTTCGCAGCCAGCAACATGCCCGAAAAACTCCGTTTGACCAGCAAAAGGGAACCCTGCCCAATGCAGCGCTTCTTTCGAGACTGGAAGCGTGACGAGAGCATCGTATTGACCACCCCGCATTGCAGCGGCGCCATACTCGAGCGCCGCACGCGCAATCCTTCCTGACTCGATACTCGGGATGCCAAATGTCGGTGTGTACTCCGGGGCAGGACATTCAACCAGCGATATGCTCCGGGAGCCGACTCGAAGCGCGGTCGCCGTCACCTCGACCGGTGGAATCAGACCAGCTCGCGTCAGCAGATCGCCATACGATGCTGCTACCACGCTCGGTACGCACAGTGTCAATTGGCGACAGGTGGCGTCGTCGAGAGCACCATCGGCAAGCGCTCGGAAGAGTAATTCCAAGCCAATGCCATGCGGATCGCCACAGGTGAGCAGAATTGCCATTGCATTACTGCAGTCGTTCGACGAGCCGGGCGCGACGGTGGAAGTTGAGAATCAGTCCTATCGTCGCCATGTTGACAAGGAGCGCCGTCCCCCCAGCACTCATGAGCGGCAACGGAATCCCCATCACTGGCATAAGTCCGATTGTCATCCCAACGTTGACAAGCACATGGTAGAGCACCACCGTCGCAAATCCGAAGGTCAGCACCGACGCAACCGGATCGGACGAATACCGCCATATCCGTTCCAGCCGCAGGAGCACAATGCCATAGAGCACCAGGACAATAGCTGCACCAATGAACCCAAACTCTTCTGCCGGGACACAGAAAATGAAGTCGGTCCACTGTTCGGGAATGTAGCGGAGTTGCGTTTGTGTACCATGCAGGTATCCTTTGCCTGTGACCCCGCCGCTGCCAATGGCGATCAGGGATTGCAGCACGTGGTAGCCTTCTTCTTTGGGGTACTTTTCCGGTTCAAAAAAGGTGCGAATTCGACCGCGCTGGTACTCGGGCAGATGGCCGAATGCGATCGTGCTGCCGTAACTGACAAGTCCAACCACAGCAAGTATCACTACTGGTGCCCACCACCGACGATCGAGCACATAGCCAACCGTGCTTGCGATGACCGCGACCACAAGCACACCGACAACGGTATGGTACATCGCCCCGTGGATGGCTGTGATTGCGCTCACCGGCACAACCACTAACGAAAGCAACACCACCATCGGCACACCAACGAGCAAAAGTATGCCGAGCAGCATCGCTGCAAAGACCGATGCCGTACCGGCATCTTTTTCCAGCAGCACGAGCACCATTGGCACAAGCACAATCCCAAGCAATTGCAGCAGTTCGCGGCCAGATGGTGACCTGCTCGGCCAGGAGGCTACCTGGAAACCTGCCATCAGGAGTGTTGCCAGTTTTGCGAACTCCGACGGCTGAAATTGAAAACCACCAATGGCTATCCAACACCGCTGCCCATGAATCTTGACCCCAATGCCTGGCACCAACACCGCAAGCAACAGAACTAGCGCCACACCGTAGAGCAGCGGGATGCTGGCCCGAACCAGATGCACAGGTGCAAAGAGCGCAACGACAAACACACCGGCACCGACGAGTGCAAAGATCAATTGTTTGCTAAAGTAACTCGCCATGGGCGTTTGATAGGTCGCGCTGTAGATTGAAATCAATCCGATACCCACCAGCACAACCGTTGCCATGATTGTTGGGAAGTCGTATGCTTCCAACTGAGTCGTCCGCAATGGCTCTGTCGGGGCGGTATCGTCGTAGATTCCAGCAGGGTAATTCATCGGCGACCACTATGACGGTTGCGATGCCGTAAGACGAACGAACACTTCGTGGTAGCGTTGACGGAGCTGCTCAATAAGTTCTGGTGCAAGAGGCGGCGGCGGTGGCATCCGATTCCATCCCTGCTCATCAAGCCAGCGGCGGAGGATTTGTTTGTCGAATTCATGTTGGGGCTTGCCTGGTTGATACGTCTCGGCAAGCCAGTAGCGGGACGAATCCGGTGTGAGGGCTTCATCAATGAGAATCAAGCTACCATCGGGTAAATGCCCGAACTCGAACTTCGTATCGGCAACGATCAAGCCACGATGCCGTGCATAATCGTGCGCAAAACCATAGAGCGCAAGCGACCACCGGCGGAGCTGATCGGCAAGCTCAATGCCGATACGGTTGCAGAGTTCCTCGAACGTGATGTTTTCATCGTGCCCTTGTTCGGCTTTTGTTGCCGGCGTAAACAGTGGCTCCGGGAGCTGTTCTGCCTGACGCAACCCTGCCGGTAGTGGAACACCTGCAACAGTACCACGCTCGAGATACTCCCACCACGCAGAACCCGCAAGGTAGCCGCGCACGACGCATTCGAAGCGAACCGGACGCGTTCGCCACACCAGCATCGAACGTCCTTCCAAGGTCGTTTGGAACCGAGACAACTGGGGTGGGAAATCCTCGAACGCTGTGCTGATCACATGATTCGGCACAAGATGGCGCGTCTGCTCAAACCAGAATGCCGAGAGCTGCGTGAGCACAATGCCCTTGCCCGGAATGGGGTCGTCCATCACCACATCGTAGGCCGAAACTCGATCGGTAGCAACAATCAAGAGCTGATCCTCACCAACGGCATAGACATCGCGCACCTTTCCGCGATGCTCCAGTGGCAATGGCAAGTCAACAGTAGCGACGGCAGTAGATTTGTTCATCACCACATCACCTGTGATAGCAGTGCAATAAATTCAACGCCAACAGCTCGCGTCGGTCGGTTGTTCATGCGTGAACCAAGATCGCGCAGATACAGCTCAACCGTTGCGCCACGCAGTACGGACCACCGCACAACCGAACCGAGCATGAGCGGACGGGCTTGTTCGATCGAGCCGGGATTTGCTTCCAGGCTGATGGCTATCGAACGCCCCAAGGATTGTTCGACTCCAAGCCAGGCGTTCATCGTCGTGCCATTGAAGTGCAAGTCGAAGCCATACCCGATACCTCCATGGAGTGCACATCCACCCAGCCACCAGCGGAATTGCTTGCTGGCGGCGATGAATGCTCCCGGCGCGGGCGTGGCAAATGTTGTTCCGATTACTGGACCGCGGCCGAGGGTTTCCAGTCCTAAGGTCAGCGCAGGAAGGACCAGCGTTTCGTCCAGGAAGCGCCATCGCACATGGACCGCCGGTACATCTTGCCAGCGAATCGTGCCACTACCGATAATACCAACGCCGCTGTAGCCAAGGCCGAGCTGTACCCGCTGCAGTGGAGCAACGATCGCCTCGGCAAGCAGTCCGCCCTGCTCAAAGGCAATGGCACGAATCAACATTCCTCCCCGTGGAAGAACACCTGCGGTTGGCATATCCACAATCCGCTGCGATTCATAGAGCGCAAGCTCACCAGCGCTGCCCTGCGCAATGGCTGCACCATGCACGACCACTGCCAGAAAAAGCGCACAAGCTTGTAGCACGCTCATCCTGCAATCGCTTGAGGAGCATCCATCCGGGCATAGCTATCGAACGTCCAGAGCGAGTCTGGTCGCACAACCAACCGCAGCGCCAACAAAAGGTACATGCCGTCTTCGAGAATTTTCCCCCATCCGACCGTTTCGCTGTGGGCGGAGCATCCGCAGTTGATTTCCAAGCCTCGCGCCATTGCCAAGGCGATCGCAAGAATGAACACGCCCAATAAGCCAGCGGCGACGATCGCACTTGCCCGAACGCGAACTCCTGCCACAAGAAAAACCCCGACGACAAGTTCGATCCACGGCAAAACAATTGCCAGAAGGTTAACTGCGGCTAATGGCAATAGCTCGTAGCGCTCGATACTGAGCGCAAAATCGGACGGCGCAGCAATCTTGTCGGCTGCATACATGACGAAAATTCCACCCACCACCAACCGCGCAAGAAGCCCGATTGCTGGATGGTTCAGCAGTGTTCGCATGGGATGTGCTCTTGATGGACCACGTTCAAAAATACAGTTGCTAGTTTCTGGAAAAATCACAACCGCAACAAAGCTCACTGTGCGATAGTAGACCTTGAGTGCTATATTTGTGACGGCCATCGTTGCCTGTCTCTGCACTGGCTATTTCTTCACTTTTATCAGGTGTACCATGGGGTACAGTCTCCCGATTCTTGTAGGGTGCATCGCGGTGACATTTCTGTCCTGCGGGGAAAACCTTCGCCAAACTCAAGAAGCTGCCAAAGCGCTTTCGACGATGGCCGAACATGCTCCGAAAATGGAGGCACTCCAAAAGCAGATTGAGCAGCGCCAAGCTGAGCGTCGTGCCAAGGGCGATACGACAGCAATGCACTACGAAAAACTTCTCGAATACATCCCATCCTCGGTAAACGGCTTTAGCAGTGTGGGCGAACCGGAAGGTTCGACATCCACAATGGGTGATTTTTCGCTCTCGACCGCCAAGCGCACCTATCAAGGCTCCGATGGTGCAGAGCTAACGATCGAACTTGTGGACTACAATGCGAACGCCGCTGCACTCGCACTGGCAGGAATGGGAGTGTTCCTCAACCTCAGCGTTGATAATCCCGAAGAGCGCTCACGCACGTTCGACCCACAGCTCCCGACAAGTGGCGCATGGGAATCGCTCAAAAAACGATCCCACATTGCCGAAGTGACTTACGTCTTAGGCGGACGTTTCCTGCTGCACATCACCGCAACAAAGCAAGAGAGCACTGATCGTGTCAAGGCAATTGCCCAGCAACTCAACCTGCGGGCTCTTGCTTCAATGTAACACTACCTTATAGGAGGGTTCGATGAATGCTGTGATTACGTGGCTCGACGGCCTGTTCGGGAAACTCCCTGTGCTGCCAGATAACCTTCGCACCCTGTTCCGTCAACTGCTGCCATGGGCCATTACCATTGGGTCAGCGCTGCTGATTCTTACCCTTGCAGCAGCGCTTGGGATTCTGAGCGCTGGTTTTGTGTTAGTCCCCATGGCATTCTATGCAGCCGGACCGCTCTCGATGGTGGACTTGTACATTCTCTCACCGCTTGGCGCCATTCTCGGTTTGCTTGGCGGAATTGGAATGATTCGGGGCAGGGCAAAGGGATGGGAGTTCGCTGTGTATGCTGAACTGCTGTTCGCGATCAGTGGAATTGTGACGATGTCGCTTGGCAGCATCATTGCACACCTGATCGGTCTGTGGCTCCTGTTCCAAATCCGTCCCTATTTCAGCGCTGATCAGACGCCAGCCTGATCAGTCTGCAGCCGTGGAGTCGGTGCCAGTTCCCTGGCACGTAAATTGTGCTCTGGAAGTGAGCTTTTTTGTTGAGCACGGACGCAGCGAAGCTAAACCGATGGATGGACGCACGATTCTCGTTGTTGACGACAGCGACGATTTCGGGGCAATGGTAGAGTTAGCCCTGGAGCCACTTGCCAGCCGGCAAAATCTCCGTGTTCTCCGAGCATCCAGTGGTGAAGAAGCGCTCCAACTGCTCGAAGAGCACCCCGATACTGCCGTCATGTTGACCGACCGTCGGATGCCGACGATGGATGGATTGGAACTCATCGCCCACTGCCGGCGGCAGTATCCATTGCTGCAAGTGGTGGCGCTTTCTGCTGCTGGTGATGGCGATTCCATTATCGAAGCCGTCCGGGTCGGTGCCAGCGACTATATCGTCAAGCCACCAACCCTTGCAGAGCTGGAATCCGCCCTCGAGCGTGCGCTGGAGCGTCATCTCGAACTCGAACGCGCTGTCCACGCACGCCAACGACTCCGGGACTACGAACGCGAACTGGCGATTGCAGCCGATATTCAGCGCCACATGCTCCCTTCATCAATCGCTTGTGATCCAGCCGGACGCTACCAACTTTCGGCGCTGCTGGTCCCAGCACGTCATGTCGCCGGCGATTTTTACGACCACTGGCGAACCAGCGACGGGCGGCTTGTCTTGGCTATTGGAGACGTTTCCGGCAAAGGTATCAGTGCTGCGCTCTGGATGGCGGTAACAAAAACGTTACTCCGTTCCCACCTGGAGCACAAACTCTCGCTCGAGCATGCGCTCGAAGCCGTCAACCGCGCTTTAGCATCCGAAAATCCTCAAGCGTACTTTGTCACGGCCCTTGTTGCCATCCTCGATCCCTCAACGGGAGCATTGACTCTTTCGAATGCAGCGCACATTCCCCCCTACCTTATCGGGCGCACTGGAACGATCGAGCCTCTCCACACTGAGCAGGGCATGCCACTGGGCGCACTCGAGACGAGCACCTACAGTAGCTCAACGCTGCATTTGTCACCCGGAGATCAGTTAGTCCTGGTTACCGATGGGATACTCGATGCACTCTCGGCAGACTTAGCTGAACAGCCACAACTTTTTGAGGAGCTCCTTGCACGTACGTTCTTGGCAGATGATGACAGCGACCCCACAGCACGATTGATCGCATTGCTCTCTCAGCAGTGGGTTTCCACCTCGTTTCCCGATGATGTAACTCTTGTAACCATTGAATTTAGCGGCGTCACCACCGGCACGAACACCGCTTGTAGCCGCTCTCTCAGTTTACACTCAGAGTAGACTGCTTAGACGTTCTCGTTGATACCCGACCGCTCGTGGTGCTCACAGACCCGATTGTCCGACAGCGAGGATGCCGACGGACGCCAATGGCGACGCCCAGCAGCGCCCCACAGATGTGCGAACGTGGCGCGACGCATTCGCATCCCCTGCATACGCGCAAAGGCAGACGAACGAACGACAATGTATCCAAAGGCGAGCATCCCCGCCGCTTCAAAAAACGATGGCTGATACGGACAGCCACAGTAACGACCGCACCACATCAGCAGTATCCACAACACAGCAGAAACCGCTGCGAACGCACCACCGACAAAGAGGAGATGAATTGCGCCTGCAATCACTTGTAACATCAAGCGCGTTGATCGAGCCATCGCTCGTGACGTACCAATAAGGAGCAACGTACCGGGGTGCAAGACGCACCGCCCAGCATTCCATTGCCTTGGATGCTCGTTACTGCTTCGTTGCTAAGGAACGTCCCGATTTTGTCCAGGCACGGATACCGCCCTGGAGATACCACACGCGGTCAATGTTCTTCTTGCAGAGACGAATGACCAGATCGCGCGCCAGCTTCCCATCCTCGGAAATGAGCACCACATTCCGCTGAGATTCTTGCATCGAACGGAATTTCTGATAGCGCGAATCAATCTGTTCTGCAGGCATATTGATCGAGCCTGCAATATGCCCGGTAGCGTACTCGGTTGCCGGACGCAGGTCAACCATCACCAGTGCGGTATCGATCGCCATGAGTTGCTCAAGCTCGTCTGCCGTAAACGAGTGGTAGAGCTTGAGCGTATCGTCTTCGTGCGGGAAATGGTAAATGACCTTTGGTCCATCGGGTGCAGGCATGGGTTGTTGAGCCCAGAACACCGAAACAGACACACACCCAAGCACCAGCACACACCGGACAACGCTCACAGCTTACTTTGCTTCGAGAAGTTCAACTTCGAAGACAAGCACTGCACCAGGCGGGATTACGTTACCCGCTCCACGATCGCCATAGGCAAGGTCCGATGGGATGTAGAACTTGTACTTCGAACCGACGTTCATCAGTTGAACGCCCTCGCTCCATCCTTTGATAACGCGATCCAACTGAAACTCTGCAGGCTCACCACGCTTGTAGGAGCTATCGAATTCGGTTCCGTCGAGCAGCATGCCGCGGTAGTGCACTTTGACCGTTGCGCTCGGACTGCTGGGCTTGGGTCCATTGCCCTGCTGGATCACCTCGTACTGCAAGCCACTGGGGGTTGTTTTCACACCAGCACGCTTGGCGTTATCGCGGAGGAATTTTTCGCCATCAGCTCGATTTTTTGCGGCTTCGGCTGCTTGCTTGGCTTGCTCCTCCTGCTGTTTCTGTTGCTGAAAGTGCTGGAAGACCGCTACCATGTCCTGCTCAGTGATGGCAAATGGGCGAGAGTCGAAACCATCGGTGAGGGCACGAATGAGAACCTCGCGGCGCATGGGGAAATTCTGCTCCTTGACCATCTGGACGATGTTCATGCCGAGAGCATAGCTCAAGCTATCGGCAAAATCGCGGAGTTGAATGGCTGGAGGCGCAGCAGACGAGGATTTTTTCTGGACCGGTTGAGCACCAGCAATGCCAATTGCCCCGACAAGGAGCCAGAGCGCGATGCGTGTTGGACGAACCATGGGGAGAACCTTTCAAAAAAATGAGAAAACCATCCTGCTCTGCTCCACTCCTGCGAAGCAGGGCACTACTGCAGACGCAAAACTACAACTCGTGCCGGGCATCGCTTCCAAGAACGCGCAACGCCCGGGACACTATCAACGGATTGCTACTGGTTTTGTTTGACGCGGCAGGTGCTCAGACCAAACAATGCATAGATCGGACAAAAGCTGACAAGGCTTGTCAGTAAGAACACCACCGCAACAATCCCAAGCACCCACGCCCATGTACCGCTGAGCACGCCCATCGCAATCAAAATCGCAACGACTACCGCCACCAGCGTGCGAATGCCGCGATCGAGTGAACCCATGTTCTTGTTCATACAAGAACCCTCCAGTACAGTTGAACAATCTATGGTCGAAGCGGGATGGTCGCCCCAACCGATGGAAGTCGCAGTGTGTAACCGCGCTCTGCAAAGGCTGCAATCGCTTCGTCGTGGTCAATGCGTATCAGGTCGAACGTATCGAAGTGAACACCGATAATGTTCGAACACTGCAAGAACTCTGCTGCAACGACTGCATCCTGAATGCCCATTGTGAAGTTGTCGCCGATTGGCAGAATTGCTGCGTCGAGTGTGTACCGACGCGGTATCAATTGCATATCGAGCGTGAGTGCAGTATCCCCAGCATAGTAGAAGGTTCCTCCAGCAGTTGCCACCACAAATCCCATCGGGTTACCGCCATAGCTTCCGTCGGGCAAGCCACTCGAATGCTGGGCAACGACGCAGTGCACGGTTCCGAAGGGTGCGCGCCAGGTACCGCCTGTGTTCATCGGACGGACATTTGTCACTCCTTGCTTGGCAAGCCACTCGGAGATTTCCCACGAGCAAATAACCAATGCTCCGGTCTGCTGGGCAAGCGCGACAGCATCGGCGATGTGGTCAGCATGTCCATGCGAAAGGAGGATGCAATCAGCATGAATGGTTGCCAGCTCGATTCCGGCTGCCAATGGATTGGGTGTGATGAAAGGATCAAACAAAAGCTGTTCACCGCTTGTGCATTCGATTGCAAAGCACGAGTGCCCGTAGTAGGTAAGGTTCATCGCAGAATCGAACTACATCTCAACAGACACACACAAAATTAGCGCCGCGGTGACACGTACCAATCCCCGGGCAAACGGACATCGTTCATGCGGGCAAGGATAGTTGCTTGCCTCTTTCGAATGTAGGGCGTCGGTTGCCAGAACTTCCACCGCCGCGGATTGGGTAGAACGGCAGCCATCAAGGCAGCTTCGGCGCTGGTAATCCGGCTGGCCGGTTTTCTCCAATACCGGTTCGCTGCGGCTTCGGCACCATAGACCCCGGGCGCAAACTCAACGACGTTGAGATACACTTCCATGATGCGCCGTTTCCCCCAAACCGCTTCGAGGAGCACGGTAAAGTATGCCTCCAGTGCTTTGCGCAGATAGTTGCGTCCGTGCCAGAGGAAAACATTTTTTGCTGTCTGCATCGAGATCGTGCTTGCACCGTAGAGGCGGCGTCCGCGGTACCGCTCGTTGAGCTGCCGCGCCTGTTCGATTGCCTCCCAATCGAAGCCGTGATGCTCGAAAAATCGCGTATCCTCGGCAGCAATCACCGCACGCACCAACGAGGGGGAAATGGCTTCGAGATCCACCCAGCGTTTTTCGATACCATGCCACTGCCCACCATCGGCGATGTCGGCAATGAGATTGATGAGCATCACTGGCGTCACCGGCGGACGAACCAGTGCATACACAAGCACCAGCGCACAGCTACTAATAAGCCATGCAAGAATGAACCGGATAAACCAGAGAGCAATTCTGCGAACCATGAAAAAGATTTTGTATTTTCGCGGCAAATATTGAAACTTTCAACTCAAAACAAATCTTGAGCAAAAATCATCAACTCTCCGAGATTGATCGCCACCTGTGCCGATTGCTGGAGCAGAATGCACGGCTCAGCCTTACCGAACTGGCTGAACGCGTGGGCCTGTCGGTGACTGCTGTCAGCGAGCACATGCGCAAGTTAGAACGCGCCGGGGTAATCACAGGTTACCATGCCCACCTATCGCCGCAGGCGCTCGGACTTGACGTGACGGCGTTTGTATTCGTTTGGGTTGAAGGGAGTGCCAACTACCCATCGTTTATTGAGCGTTGCCGAGACGTTCCGGCCATCTTGGAATGCCACGCGATCACCGGTGATGCATCCCATTTGCTCAAGGTCCGTGTACCGAGCACGGCTGCACTGGAGCACTTGCTTTCGACCATTCAGCGTTGGCGAGGCGTGCACCATACGCAGACGAGTATCGTGCTTTCGACTCCCCTGGAAACGACGCAGCTTCTCCGTGATGTTTCACCAAGCACCGATTCACCCCGATGACTCAGCCAACAGCTACCCTGACTTCTCACTGGCGTCCCAATGGCGCACCACTCCTGCACTCGGAGGACATCCACGAAGCGTTTGCCTGCGATGTCTTCACCATCGAGCAGATGCGCCAGCGCCTTTCCAAGCCGGTATTCGAGTCGCTCCATGCCACCATCCATCGCGGTGTGCCGCTCGATTCAGCAATTGCCGACACGGTCGCGCTGGCCATGAAAGAATGGGCCACCGAGCGCGGAGCCACGCACTACACGCATTGGTTCCAACCGCTGACAGGCTCGACTGCGGAAAAGCACGAAAGCTTCGTCACTCCCTTGCCCGGCGGTGGTGCCGTCACAGAGTTTTCCGGCAAGGACCTCATTCAGGGTGAACCGGATGCATCCTCGTTCCCCAGTGGCGGTTTGCGTGCAACCTTCGAAGCGCGTGGTTACACCGCCTGGGATCCAACATCGCCGGCATTTATCGTGCGGCATTCCAACGGTGCCACGCTGTGTATTCCGACCGTGTTCGCCTCGTGGACTGGTGAGGCGCTCGATGCCAAACTCCCCTTGCTTCGTTCGCTCGATGCACTCAATCGGAGCGTCCTGCGAGCACTCTCGCTGCTCGGTGTCCAGGCCAATCGCGCGTATGCAACGATGGGCTGCGAACAGGAATACTTCCTCATTGACGAAACGTTTTACTATCGCCGTCCCGACCTCTACCTGACCGGGCGGACACTGTTTGGCACCAAGCCACCCCGCGGACAAGAACTTGAGGATCACTACTTCGGCTCTATCCCCGACCGTGTGCTCTCTTACATGACCGAAGTCGAGCATGTCCTCTACCGCCTTGGCGTACCCATCAAGACTCGCCATAACGAAGTTGCTCCAGCGCAGTACGAAATCGCGCCCGTGTTCGAACAAGCAAATGCTGCAGCCGATCACCAACACTTGGTCATGAACGTCCTGCGCGCCACCGCTCGGCGCTACGGTCTGGTATGTTTGCTCCATGAGAAACCTTTCGCAGGCGTCAACGGCAGTGGGAAACACCTAAACTGGTCCATTGCGACCGATACTGGACTCAACGTGCTCGATCCCGGTACCGACCCGCAGCAGAACATGGTGTTCCTGTTTTTCTGTGCGGCGATAATCAGCGCAGTGCATCGCCATCAGGACCTGTTGCGCTATAGTGTCGCCTCGGCGGCAAACGATCATCGTTTGGGAGCCCACGAAGCGCCGCCGGCGATCATCTCAATGTACTTGGGCGATGCGCTCACGCATATGTTCGACCGTATCGCCTCGGGCACACCAGGCACACCGGCAGCCAATGGCGGACTCCTTCAACTGGGCGCAGCGATCCTGCCACACCTGCCACGCCACGCAACCGATCGAAATCGCACCTCGCCCTTTGCCTTCACGGGATCGAAGTTCGAGTTTCGTGCTGTCGGAGCATCGCAGAGCGTCTCCCTACCAGCAACGGTGCTCAATGCAATCGCTGCCGATGCAATTGATCGCCTTGCCCAGCAGTTAGAAAGCAGCTTAGCGCGTGGTGCTTCGCTGCCCAAAGCTCTCGAGGAGGTCATCGCCAACGTCATTGCAGAACACCGCGCCATCATTTACAACGACGATGGCTATTCTCCTGCATGGCACGCTGAAGCAGAGCGCCGCGGCTTGCTCAATTTGCGCACAACGTTGGAAGCACTCGAACACGTCACTGCTGAAAAGAACATTGCACTCCTATCGCAACTCCACATTCTCAATGAACGAGAGATTCATTCCCGCCAAGAAATCGCCTTCGCACAGTACTTCAAAACGATCAACATCGAGGCAGAAACAACCGAACGCATCGCGATGACCCAACTTCTGCCAGCATGCATTGCGTACCTGGAATCTCTCCGTCGCAGTGGTAACCACCGCACCATTAGTGCACTCGAGCGCGAGGTGGCGATGTTGACCGACCAATTCGGCGACGCATTGGCAGAACTCCGCACCCACAATCGCGAGCTCGGCGGCGACACTGCTCGCCAGAAAGCCTACCACATGGCCAACAACGTGCTGCCTGCAATGCAGCAGGTCCGAGCAATCGCCGACCAACTCGAGCGCATCGTTCCGGAGCATCTGTGGCAACTGCCCAGCTACCAACAACTGCTCTGGCTCAAGTAGCACCGGTAATTTTGCACCGTCGTACCACAAGCATCATTGATGGAAACACCACCAATCAAGCGAGCACTGCTGAGCGTTTGGGATAAGGCCGGAATCGTTGAATTCGCGCGTGTGCTCCATGAATCCGGTATCGAAATTCTGTCAACGGGCGGAACTGCTGCTGCTCTCCGCGATGGCGGTATTCCAGTCACACTGGTCGAAACGCTCACCGGTTTCCCCGAATTGCTCGATGGACGAGTCAAGACATTGCATCCAGCCATTCACGCCGCTCTGCTGGCTCGGCGGGACGACCCAGCACATCTGGAGCAGCTTCGCCAGCACGGAATCACGCCGATTGATCTTGTCTGCATCAACTTTTATCCCTTCGTCTCAACGCTGGAGCACACCAGCGACGAAGAGGAGCGCATCGAGATGATTGACATCGGTGGACCAACTCTGGTGCGAGCCGCTGCGAAAAATTATCGCTGGGTTGTTCCACTGGTTGTCCCCGATGACTACGCCGCGGTTCTCGAGCAGGTGCGCACAGCAGGCACTCTATCGCTTGCGCACCGGCGCTACCTTGCGGCGCGCGCTTTTGCCTACACTGCGTGGTACGACTCCCAGATCGCACACTCTTTCGAACTCTCGGCGGTGGAGCAACAATACCTTGCACTGGGTGAACATCGAACACTCGACCTTCGCTATGGCGAAAATCCCCACCAACGCGCTGCGCTGTTCGGGAACTTCCAGCGATATTTTACCCAGCTCCACGGGAAGGAACTGTCGTACAACAACCTGCTCGACCTGGATGCTGCCGTTCGCATTGTCATGGAGTTTCCCGAACCAACAGTGGCAATCATCAAACACACCAATCCTTGCGGCGTCGGGAGTGGCGATTCGCTGCTGACCGCATGGAACAACGCTTACGCAACCGATACGGTATCGCCCTTCGGTGGTATCGTTGCGGCAAATCTTCCGATCGACGAAGAGTTCGCAGCGCACATCCATCCGCTGTTTATCGAGCTGATTGTTGCCCCTGCATTCGACGACAGCGCACTGGCAATTCTAACGCGCAAACGGGATCGGCGGTTACTCACGTTCGACCGCACAGCAGTAGCCGAAGCACTCGAGGACGTGCACGTGCGATCGGTACTGGGAGGTCTGCTCGTTCAAACGCCCGACAACGAGTTACTCTCAAGCCAGGCGATGCGTGTCGTCACCGAACGAGAGCCAACCGAAAGCGAGTTTCGGGCAATGATGTTTGCCTGGAAAGTTGCCAAGCATGCCAAGTCGAACGCTATCGTGTACGCAGCACCAGACCGAACGTTGGCGATCGGAGCTGGTCAACCCTCGCGCGTGGATAGTGCTCGTATTGCGGCCTGGAAAGCGCAGCAGTTTGGCATTGACCTTCGCGGTTCCGCTGTTGCCAGCGACGCGTTTTTCCCATTTGCCGACGGTATCGTGCAGTGCGCTGATGCAGGAGTAACGGCGATCATTCAACCGGGCGGTTCCATCCGAGACGAGGAAGTCATTGCTGCAGCCAATGAACGCAACCTTGCGATGATTTTTACGGGGATGCGTCACTTTCGGCATTAGCAGCAATGGCGCTTATGCTGTGCGTATTTTCGCGCACCTTCGCGGCACCGCTAGCTCAAGTGGTAGAGCAGCTGACTCTTAATCAGCGGGTTCGGGGTTCGAGTCCCTGGCGGTGCACAACGCTACCGTTGACATCGAATCGCCCCCTTCTACTGTCGGTGCTCGTTCATCCGGATGTGTGAAGCATGGGGTGGCTGAATGGTGTCGCACCAGAGCAGGCGCCCTGTTCGCCCGATGAACGTGACAACGACGCTCCTATCCGGCCGACACGCCAGATACGCGAAACCTCCTCCTGTCCATGCAAAACGCGTGAAAGCGCCATACCGTGTCCGCCGCGCTTTACCGCCACCACCGGATACTACACATGCGAAGCGATCCTCCGGATGCAGAATGAGTTGAAGATCGTGATCGTGACCGCAGAGGTACAGCGCAACATCATGACGATCGAGAATTGGCTTGAGCATGCGGACAAGCAGCCGCGTATCACCATAGATTCCGTACGACCGAAGCGGATGGTGTCCGACCACAATCTTCACCGTTGCGCTGACTCTCCCCAGAGCGCTATCGAGCCATCGAAGCTGACGGAACCGGTTGTGGCGGTCTGTAAGGAGTGAATCGGTATCCATCACAAACACTGCTACGGTTGTACTGCCTGCGGTGAGGCTTATGGTGTAGTACGGAGCGGGCATGTACCACCACTGGTTCAAGGTTGAATACGCAATCTGCGCTGCAATGCTGCCGCGATGGTCGTGATTTCCCAATGCCACGATCCACGGCACCTGCAACGCCGAATCAGCGTAGATTTCCTCCCACCGCTGGCGAAAGAGCACATCACCCACTGACGACACCCCCGACGGATAGAAGTTATCCCCCGTCGAGATCACAGCATGGGGTCGCTGGCTGCGGGCCAGCGATGCCATCGCATGGGCAACCGCACGCTGCAGGGCTGAACCACTTCCCCAATCACCGATCACAAACAGCCGCACAACTGCACTATCCGACGCAAACGACGGACACGAGGCTGGAACAAGCGGCGGAGCATCCTCGACGCTGGTTGAATGCTCACCATCGAAAACTGCACGGGCATAGAACTCAACGGCACGCCACTCAGCGCATGCAACCAGCAACAACAGCGGCGTAACCAGCCTCAGTGCTCGACGCATCGAATTATCCTCCAACGTCACCGTAGCTGTTACGATGAAACAGGTGGCGTATTATTGCACGTGCCCCTGCGGGCGCAAGGTATGTTTTTTGCTGCTGACCTGTATTCACTCTGCATGGTTATCCAATGCACATTGTCCTACTTTGTCTGCTTTGGTGTAGCATCGCGCTCGAATCGGCATTCGCCGTTGGCTCCTGCGACAGCAACAAATCCTGCATTGGGCGAGTGTACACCGGTGCGGTAGCAACAGGACAGAACCACCATTACGTCAACGTTGCAGCATCGGCATCGCTCCGGAGCATCTCCACACAACTGACGGTGGAAATGTGGATAAATGCCACCCGCCAAAGCGGCGGACGCGTTGTCATCGCCGGCATTTGGGGACCGTATGCCGATGACAACGATGTGTGGATTCTGTTTATTTCCCCAACCGACGAGCTTACCTTCGAGGTCAACGGGCTCCAAAACCGCGGTGCGCAGGATAACACCATCGCGCGCGTGCCGTTCAGCAGCTACTACGGACGCTGGACCCATATTGCCGCAACGTTTGATGCTGGCATAGTGCGGCTCTACGTGGACGGTATCCTGCGCGATTCAGCCACCAATACGCAATACCCTGCCACTCGGCTGCGGCAGCCACAGAACCCAAACTCTGCTCTCAAGATTGGAAGCATCAATGGATTTTTCGATTCGGCGCAGAACCGCGCGTTTGTCGGGCAGCTCGATGAAATTCGCATATGGAATCGAGCGCTCCCTCGCTCGGAGATTGCCTGCAATCGCTTTCGATCGCTGGAAGGCAACGAAGCTGGCCTGGTTCTCTACTTCCGTTGCAATGAACGCGAAAACGATTTTTTGACCCCCTTGTGCGACGCCTCCGGCAACGGCAACAACGGGCGGCTGTTCAGTGGAGCCACCTGCCGACCAGCATCACCAGCGCGTATTCTGCCCCGAAGTGTTACCATCACACCAAACAGTATCGCCGAACCGCTCGATTGTGACTCGACACGGAGCTGGACCATTACCGTTGCTGACACAACCGAATGCGGAAGCACCGTCTCCCTTTCCGTCGGCGGTCGTGATCGGTCGTTTTTCCGTGTTGTGCCCAGCGTCCTGACGCTTCCACCTGGTGGGATACCGATGACGGCAACCGTCACCTACGGAGGGTATTTGACGGGCACTATCCAAGCATTTGTGCGCATCGTCGGTGGCAATCGCTGCAGCTATAGCGACACAGTGAACATACAACTGACTCGGCGAACGGAGCTGACCTACCAACCATCGCGCATCACCTTCGACACGCTTTTTGCACGATGTCCCAGCCGCGCCTTCCTCGATACCACGATCCGCATTTGCAACCAGAGTGCCGCCCTTGGCATGGCAGAACCCCTGACCTTGACCGGGGCGGTAACCCGCAGACCAGCAGTATTCCAAGCATTCCCGGCAGGGGGACGGAGTTTCCCCATCGTCCTTCAACCTGGCGAATGCGCCGATATCGTAGTTCGCTTCCTGGCACAGGATACGACGAATGTGTTCCTCGATACCTTGTTTGTACTCTCCACCGATCGCTGTCCGGGCAATGGCATTATCCCCCTGGCAGGACGGACGCAGCAAGTCTTCGCAATCCGTCAGATAAATGGCACCACTCCGATCACTTCATTTCAATTTCCACCGACGTGCCCTGGGGATCTATCCCAGCCGAGTGCGTGGAATTGGTATAACCTCACAAGCCGCAATCTCATCATTGACAGCGTGGTTTTTCCACGCACACTGGTTGCCATTCGCCTTCCACGAACACCGTACACGCTCCGCCCCTCCAGTCAAGCTGGTGAGTTTGAGAAATACTTCCGCTTTCGGCCACTCCAACCGGGATTAGTGCGGGATTCGATCGTGTACTATGCCCACTTGCCCGGCGAGCCTTGCCAGTTTGTGATCGCCATTCCCTTCACCGCACGAGGGTTGGACAAAGACGTCGAGTTCGCCGCTGCAAGCATTGACTTTGGCAACGTCATTGTCGGTCAAGAAGCGCGCCGCGACATCGTGCTTCGGAACAATAGCACAACCGACGCGCTGACAGTATCGCTCTACCTCAAGCGTGGAGATGAATTCGTCCTCCTTCAACGGAACATCCAAATCCCGCCGCAACAGACCCGAACCCTTACCAACATGCTCGCATTCCGCCCCACCGATGCCCTCGACTACACCGACACGCTCTGCTTATTCGAACAGCGCTGCTACATGACCTCCTGCATTCCCGTCCATGGACGCGGCATCATCGAGCGTTTCCGTTACGATCCACCAGTGCTCCGCATTGATCGCGTGCTGAGCTGCGACAGCAGCATGGCAATCATCGAGATCATCAACGAATCCAGCATTGAACAAGTCATCACCAACGTTCGGCTCGATGATCCATCCAGAACGCTTGTCGCAGTGGACACGCTCACTGGAGCACGAACAGTTCTCCCCCCAACATATCGCATTCCAGTGGGCGGTCGTATTCGCATCGCAATCCGGTTTGTGCCGCCAGCCGGAAGCACGCAGGATATCGCAGTGGTGGGTTTTATTCGCTACCGCTCTGCTTCGGGAGAAGATTGGCTCGTCCAGCTTCGTGCAAACTCGGTTACGCCGAAGCTCTATCTGACCCCGACGACCGACTATGCCACCCTCGAGGTTGGCGAGATGCGCGACGATACGCTTGCGATCGAGAATATTTCCCTGCTGCCAGTCCGCGTGGATCGAGTTGTGCTTCCACCTGGATATGTACTGCAAAGCACCCTTCCCGCTCTGCCAGCGGTCATTGCCCCACGCGATTCAATTCTCGCGATTGTTCGCTTTATGCCAGCTACTGTTGGCACCTACAATGGCATGGCTACCGTCACCAGTGATTCACCGTGCGTCAATGTGCAAGCAACCGGACAATTGCGAGGGCGCGCTGTTCTCTACCGGCTCGATGCCCCGATCAGCATCCAGAATTTCAGCTACGTCCGACCCTGTGAGTGCATTACCCGCGAGATTCCGCTGGCGAACAACTCCTTTGTTCACCCAATGACCATTGACACGCTGCTGATTGATTCGACAGGAATACCCAATGCAACACCGCAATTTTTCTCATTTACCTCCACCTACTACGAGCGCAACGGACGACAACTTCCTTTCAACATTCCTCCTCAGCAGACCGATACGCTTCGCATCACATTCTGCCCGCGCTCTGCAGCCGACACCAACCAAGTCATCGCCAGTGCACAACTCATCATCGCTGCGCATGGTGTTGGCTGGAGCGAGCAATACAACGTGTTCCTCATCGGCCGACGCGCGTTGACGTTCCGTCCACTGCCGACGCAGTTCACCTTCCCGGTCACCCTTGTTGATGTGGACGCTGCCGTCAACCCAAGCTCACCGCCTGTATCCCGGCTAACGATACCACCGCTGACGTGGAACCCCTTTCAGGACACTGTCCAAGTGGACTCGATTGTGTTCATTCCCGATGAGCGCGTCTTCCGCTACACACTCACTAACGAGCGCAATCAACCAGTCACCCTGCCATACCGCTTGCTTCCTGGCACCCAATCGGCGCTCAACATTCGCTTCGACTTCCGCCCGCGTGCACCACGCACCTATCGTGCCCGTGCAGCGATCTACTACAGCAAGCCATGCTTCGATGTGGATACAACCATTCTCCTTGTTGGTGTTGGGGCCGCAGGATTTCCCTATGCGATGTACATGCAATTCGACTCGAGCGGTACTCCAGTGGATACGTTCCGGGTCATTTCGTGCGACACGCTCCACGTTCCCGTGTACCCATCGCGTGCGCTGCCGAGAACATCACCCCAGCGAAGTCTGATTGACCTCACCTGCCGCTTTGCATACGACACAACCAAACTCCGCCTTGTATCGGTAAGCACGGCCTACGGTACGGTCGCAGCAGTCCAGGAGGATGCGCTCGGCGCCGTTGTGCAGCTCGACAGCTTGCTCGATGTTGATTCACTGGCGCAGATGATGGTTGCACACGTTGTTCCGCGCCGACAGCAACGCGATACGGCAACAATCGAACTGCGGGATATGGATTTCAACACCAGTGATATATTGCGCTACGACCTGAGCACCACACGCGGTGATCAAGCCGTCGTGTTCATTGACGCAGCAGCGATCACGCTCACCAACCCACCCTCGCAAGGTGTGCTCTCGTTCGATAGCGTCCGCGTCCTCGATTGTCAACAGCGACAGATCACTATTCGCAACACGGGCGATGTCCCTGTGCTCATTGACTCCATTCTCCGCCTTCCTCCAACGGTACGGGCAATTGCATTTGTGCCCGATCGAAGCCTGCCGCGAATGCCCGGTGAAGAAACGACCGTTACACTCGAATTCTGCCCGCGCGACTTTTCGGACTTGCTGGCGTGGATCACTATTGCAAGCACCCAGCCATGCTGGCGGGATGATTCGCTCCAGGTAAGCGGGATTGGCTATGCTCCCGTGTTTCCGCTCCGCATAACCACGGACTTGAATAATCCCGCTTCCCCTCTTGCACGCGGAGGTACACTCGGCGATACGATCACCATTCCGCTCCTGCTCGATCGGGATGTTGCGGCAACCTACCGGGGAACGACGTACTGGCTCCAAGCTTTCTCGTTCGGCGTCCGCATCAATTGGAATCCAACCATGCTCAAATTCTTGGGTGTCACTGCACGCTTGCCCAATGGTGCGCTCCGCGACACATTCAACTTCCCCAGTGAGCTACGGCTCGGCATTGAGCAGGTTTCCGACATGCGTGCCGATACCTTCGCGCTTCTCCACTTCCGCATCGCCGTTCCCGATACTACACGGGATGTGCTGCGTATCGAGCCAACATGGGGCGTGCAAACCGATTCGCTGCTATTCTTGAACGTGCAACTGCTCGGCAGTACTACTCCCATCCTCACTGGCGGCAAATGCGGAGTTACCGTTGCTCGAACAGGTGGTAGTAGCAGCGGACTACTTGCCATTGATCCGAACCCAGCCCACGATCGCGTCTGGCTTCGCATTGCGCTCGACGAGTTCGCTTCGCCGACGGTGTTGCTCTACTCGTCCAGCGGCAATTGCCTGAAACGATACGACCACGTCGGCACACTCGCGCCTGGAATACACACGCTCGAGCTTCCCATCGAAGAACTTCCCTCGGGGATGTACCGTGTTGTCGTCGCTGCTGGGATGATGCACGCGCAGGGTGTGTTAGTCCGTGTTCGGTGATTACTGCGCCTGACGGACAACCTCTCCAACCGAGAGCAGCGCTTCCCACTGTTCTCGACCGATATGGGGAAGACTGCGTCCCAGCAAAGCACGCACGCTTTCGACGTACGACCGGCGCCGAGCACCCAAGAGCGTACACGTCACGCCAGCAGTTGCCAGCGGAACACTAATCGCCAATTCGGTGATGTTCATGCTTGCAAACGGCTCACCGAGAGCGCTCTGGGTGCGTTGTTCGATTGCCTCCAAGCGTGGAAGCGCGCGGTGCGCATAGTAACGAGTGAGCATGCCAAAGAGACGCTCGATTGTTGTGCGGTAGGACTCAACCCACTGCCGAAGTTCGTCGGTTGGATGGCGGAGAATTGCCTCGAGTGCTTCGCGGATGCGCGGAGCAAAGTATTGCGTCTCGGTATCGTGCCACTGTTCGATGCTCTCAAAGCGATCCCACATGGTGGCAAGTTGACGCGCAGGCGAGAGAAAATCCGCAAGGAGCTCTTTGCTATCGGGCTCGAAGGGTAAACTTGGGAGAAACGTCGTCGCAAGCTGATCTTCCAGCATCATGGCATCGGCCAGTTTGGCGGCAATGTCGCTGGGGGTGGGAGCAGGTTCGGCAGTTGCTGCGTGGACAGCAAGGCGGACCAAGGTGTTGTGGGCAATGGCGTTGAGGACACGGTTGACCATCACCACCAGTCCATTGCTCTGAGCGAACTCCAAAAATGTTTGTCCGCTGCAGTTGGGCTCGGTTGCAATACCCGGTTCGAGCAAATTCAGCGGTGCTTGGACGACGCGGAAGTGATGCTGTTCTCCACCAATCTGGCGGGCAATCTCCCAGAGCCGTTCCACGCTCACAAACTGCTCGTGATGGGAAGGAAGACCAAAGGCATTCGACGAAACGCCATACCACCGGATACGACGGGCGCGCGCTTCGTTTTCCAGGTAGCGGAAGGCAAGTTCGATGCGGTAGTAGAACTCTGCCTGTGCTTCATCGAGCGGAATATCCTCCCGAATCGCGTTGAGCAAAAAATACTCCGGGTTGTGGAGCAGGTAGGCATCCAGGTATTGCGAGCGTAGATGCCGCAAGGAACGGTCGAGTTGATCTTGCAGAAATTCTGGATGGATGCAGTGCCAAAGCCCGTCCTCGTACTTGACCATGTGGGGGAATGCATGCCCCTGGTGTTCACGCTTGATAGCACGGTTGAGGTTGCGTCCCTGGACATAGCCTGCTTTGGAGACAATCACCAGGTGCTCACGCTGGATGCCATCAGCAGCAACGTGCTCGAGAACATGCCCAATGAGTTCTTCGGCGTTTCCATCGCTGTAGTTGGTTGCGGTGTCGATTACGTTGATTCCGCTGCGGAGGGCACTCATCAAAGCATCTCGGTGTTCTGGCTCATGGAGGTTCATTCGGTAGGTGCCAATCCCGATTGGCGAGGCAACAATGTTTCCGTTCCACCGAACAAACGGCATTGCTGCGAAGCGCTCGGCGTATTCTTCCGTCAGGCTCATAGGAATCTCCGTCGCTAAAATGGTACAAACTGCCGATTGTAACTTACAACATGGAGGACAAATCCCCATCGGCCCCTTCTACTATCGGCGCAGGTAAGTGCTCTGCTGGGCGGGATGAGAGCCTCTGCCGGTATCCTCTCTTGGGGGATTCCGTGTTCTGCTGTGATCAGGAATTGATGCGCAGAACCACTTTCCCGAACTGGGCTTGGTGGCGCAAGCGATCGAAGGCACGGTCGTATTCAGCCAACGGATACACCGAATCAACCACCGGCACGATGCGATGCTGCTCGACGAATGCAAGCATGGCGGCAAAATCGCGATCACTTCCCATGGTACTACCGAGGATGCGGAGTTGTCGCCAGAAGAGTCGGTGCACATCCAACATGGGAATCTGGCCGAGCGTTGCTCCATAGACGACAATGCGCGCTGCGGGTCGAGCCAGGGCAATGAGCCGATTGAAGGGCTCACCACCAGTCCCGTCAACAACAAGATCAACCCCTCCAAGTCGGTGGCGGAGCTGTTGATCCCAATCCGGGTCGGTGTAGAGCACGCCATCCTGTGCACCGAGCGACCGAGCGCGCTCAAGTTTCCATTCGGCACCACTGGTCACTGCTATTGGCTCTGCTCCTGCTGCATGGGCAAATTGTAGGGCTGTCAATGCCACACCACCGCCAATGCCGGTAACAAGCACCGTATCGGAGGGGACAAGCCGGCCCTGCACAAATACCGCGCGATATGCTGTCATGCCAACCACGGGCAACGCTGCAGCTTCGTCGTCGCTCAGGTGTGGTGGCGCCGGATGCAGACGATCGAGCGGCACATCAAGGTATTCAGCAAATGTCCCCGGCGATGGCATACCCAGAATGCTGTAGTCGGCGCTCTGTGCTCGCTCATCACTTCCCCAGCCACGGTTGGGATTGATAACCACCCGCTGCCCAAGCAGGCGATGATCCGGGGCGTTGATTTCGACGACGGTCCCGCACCCATCTGCCCCCAACACCGATGGATATTGAATCCTCGGATACTTGCCACGGACAATCCACTCATCGCGACGATTGAGCGCTGCAGCATGCATGCGAACGCGCGCACACCCTACCGGCAGTGGCGCAAGTTCGATATCACTAAGTTGGAGCGTTCCGGGAGAGCTCAGAACAAGGGCTTTCACTTCTCGAGAGAGCGATAGTATTCCTCAATGCTGCGGATGACTGCCTCCGGATCAACAGGCTTGACAAAGTATGCATTGGCGCCACAGGCAAGACAATACTGCTGTGCTGCATCCGAATCAACAACCGTCACGACGGCAACGTATGGTTGCACCGGATACGACTGCTGCCTCACCGCTCGCAGCACATCAATGCCATCATACCGCGGGAGTATCCAATCAACCAGCACAGCATCGAAGCGTTCACGTTCGATGTGCTCGATTGCAAGCGCGCCATCAAACACTGTTTCCACTGACCACCCGTACCGTTCGAACACTGTCCGAAGATAGGTAGCCGTAACGGGATTATCCTCCGCCACTAGAATTCGCATAGCACTCCTTTGCTCATTGCTGCACCGACGGTGTGGAGGATAGACTCATCCACACCCGCTATGGAACGACTGACCGGCGCCCGATGGAATGATACTCGAAGCCGAGTTGCTCCATCTCACTGGGTTGCCAGAGGTTTCGCCCATCAAAAATAATGTTTCCATGTAGGCACGATTTCATGCGCTGCCAGTCAGGATTCCGAAACTCTGCCCATTCGGTTGCGATGATGAGAGCATCGGCACCCTCGAGTGCAGCATACATATCCGACGCATATTCGATTTGGTCGCCCAACACGCGGCGCGTTGACGTCATTGCCTCGGGATCGTAAGCGCAAATCTGCGCACCCTCTGCGCGCAACAGTGCGATAAGCTTGTGCGCAGGAGACTCGCGAACATCGTCGGTATTCGGCTTGAAGGCAAGACCCCACAGTCCAAAACGACGTCCCGAAATAGTTCCACCAAATCGCTGACGAATGCGATCGGCAAAGCGTCGTAATTGGTCGAGGTTGATTTGCCAGGTGTGCTCCACCAAGCGCAGCGGAGTCCCTGCTTGACGAGCTGATTGTGCCAGTGCACGAATGTCTTTAGGTAAGCAACTTCCTCCGAATCCAAGGCCCGCATGCAGGTACGAGCGGCCAATGCGTGGATCAAAGCCGATTCCAGTGCGCACCAACTCGATATCTGCACCAACAGCATCGCAATAGACACTCAACTCGTTCATGAACGAAATCCGCAGAGCCAAGAATGCATTGGCTGCATACTTGGTCACCTCGGCACTCTTTTCGTCCATGACCAAGAGCGGGCGGTCGTAGTTGTTGACAAAGGGGCGGTAGAGTTCCTGCAGCATGGCGATGACCTCTGGATCACGAGTGCCGATGACGACGCGATCAGGGGTCAGTGTCTCGCGGACAGCATTTCCTTCGCTCATGAACTCTGGGTTGCTGGCAACGCGAATATCCGCAGCAGGTGCAAGAGCATGAACACGTTCTCGAACCATCGCAGCAGTACCGACAGGTACTGTGCTCCGAGTCACCACGATACGCAGTTGGTCAATGCCTTCATCACGAACGATGTGTGCAATCCGCTCGGCGGTTTCGAGGACAGCACGCACGTCAGCAGCTCCATCAGCGTCTGGCGGCGTGGGCAGACACAAAAACAGTACCGTTGCATGACGGACTGCTTGGGAAAGATCGTTGGTGAACAGGAGGCGCCCTTCATGAAGATTCCGTTGGAGCATTGGTTCCAAGCCAGGTTCATAGATCACCGCCTCTCCGCTCTGCAGCCGTTCCAGTTTTGCCTGGTCCACGTCCACACACCACACAGTATTTCCGTGCTCAGCGAAGCAGACGCCAGAAACTAAACCAACGTATCCAGTGCCAATAATTGCAATCGTGCGTGCCATGGCAGATTGTCTGAGCCAGTAAAAGAAACGAAACTGCTACTTGCGGCCGCCAGCTCGTTCCGCCAGCGGGCCAGGAATGAGCGGTGGCGTTGGGAATCCATCCTCGATCGGGCGCAGCTCGACGTCCTCAACCAGCAGGTCCGGGGTTGCGATGGTTGCAAGCACGTACTGAGCACCACCGGTCTGGTAGGGAGAAATCACCGATGGTGCAAGCAGGTTTTGGACGTACTGCGACCGACCAACAGCAACCACATCGCGAAATACTTGATAGCCACCAGGAGAAACGACCACGCCCCGCACACGCTCGCGGCGACCGTCGCGCCAGATGCGTTCCACCGTGAGAGCCGGAATGTGGTTATCACCACCCGAGGGAAAGGTGCCACCGGTTTGCTGGTACACTGCCGTGTAGAGCAAATTCTGGTTGAGCAGTTCGGTGACAATGTAGCCATACGGCAGATCACGACGCTTGAGGATGCTCATCATGCGATCGAGCAGTTGTGCGTCGCTGGCCACGCGGCTGCGATCGTTGCAACGGAGCAGGAGGACATCGTACATTGCTCCGCCACCGCGCGAACGTCCGTTGGAGTACCGAATTCGTCGCGTGGGCACCCGCGAGCTGAGCAGGTGTTCCAGATAGCCACCCCGCACCAGGGTCAGTGGTTCAGGCTGGATTCCTTCATCGTCAATGCGGTATGCAGCAGCAGCCGGAACATTGCCAATCATCGTTTGCTGTGGTGCACTCTCAACGGAGAGGAATTCAGCCATCACGCGCGCACCAAGCTTGTTCTGGAATGCACCAAACCGCTCCTGTTGTTGGACGCCTTGTTCCGAGAGCTGGGGTCGCTGTGCCACAAGGTTTGGCGCAAACACCTGCGCAAACAGCTCCGCTGCTGCTTGGCCACGGAAGAGGACCGGACCCGAATAGGGCTCCTCGATTGCTGGGGCGGCGGCCTGGTATGTCAAGCGCTGTGCCAAACCGCGCAGCGCGCGTGCCAGTGAATCCCACGAGGGGAGTTCCTCCAGCGTGCGGGCATAGACAGCGTACGTCTGCGCCAGCGGCATTCCATCGGCTGCCTGCGTGGTAGCAACAATCTCGATCCCAACCTGCCGATGGATCTTCACTGCAGAACGCCCCTCGCTGTTGACAAAGAGCACAAGTTCTGGCAGGTGTTCGAACGTGATCGTTGCCTGCTGGAGCGCTGGATATTCGCGGGCAATGGCAGAAATCCGTTCGAGGTGCGCAACGACTGTTCCCAGCGACACCCGAGGCAATGGCGCTGCGGTATCTGCCACAGTTGCTGGCGGAAGGAGAACAAAGTCCGGCGTGGTATCGCGCTGTACGCGGTTTTTGAGCACTGCTTCTTTCTTGGCGTACTGTTCCACTGCCGCCTTATAGGCAGCATCGGTTGCCAACCAGAGCTGGCGCCGGAGTACCCCATAGGTTAGTTCGTGCGGAATCAATCGGTTCCGGTAGGGTTCCTCTTGCTCTCCGCCACCGAAAAAGAGCAGGGCAGCATCGAAAAAATTCGTGTTATCACGCTCTGGCGAACCGACGCGAATGCCCACCGTCACCCGTGCTGTTTGGGTACGCTCACTATCGAGGACAGCACCATAGGCGACGCTGGCTCGTGCCGACCACCGGTAGCGCAACGTGTATTCCAGGTAGTACGGCTTTTTGATTCCTTCGATTGCCAGACTATCCATCGAGCGACGGATTTCGTCGCGTAGTGCCCGTTGTGCATCAAGCACCCACGATGGAAGCTGCGCAGTAGCTACCACGGCGATTATTCCAACGAGCGCAACGGCACGAGCAATCACGGCGCTACCTCACCAGTTGTGGGAACAGGCGGCGGGAGCAACGGCGGCTTCGATTCCGATTTCGCTTTTTTCTGCACTTCGATTTTGGAAACAAGCAGCGCTGGTGCACACGCTGAGACCGGAACGTTCCCCGATTCGGCACCGCAAATGCCATTGAAGACACCGACCTCGTCGGATGCAGCCACGATGTTCGCAAACGTTGCCAGTGGCGTGCCGATAAAATCAACTCCACGAATGAGCTCGTCAGGCGAACCATCGGCAAAGACTTTGTACACAACGAGCGGCTGCACGGTGAATGCATTCGGGATTGTTCGGGACGTAAAGGTAAAGCCTCCGACTATGTCCACAAAGTACAGCCCGTAGGGTTTACCCTCGCGACGGCAAGCAGCGCGTAACATCTCTTTGAGAGAATCGAAAGGCACATGCTCCCGGGCAAGAACAAGCAAATTCGATTGGCGTGCCACCGGTGCATAGCCAGCCTGCTTGCGCCCATGTCCGTTCGATGCGGGGAAGCCCTCAATCGGGGACCGACACATCAAAAAGTTTCGAAAGATGCCTCCCTCGACACTAACGACCCGCTGGGCTGGCACCCCTTCATCATCGAAACGGTACGTGCCTGCAAGTTCGACGCCTGCATAACGATCAATCGTAGGATCGAAGACAACATCGAGAAACGATGGCAGGAGCTGCTTGCCGACGAATGGTTTGAGCGTCTGGCTGGAGCTGGGATCCTTGATACGGTGCCCCTCGGCGCGATGACCGAAGATTTCGTGGAAGAAGACGCCCGCTGCACGCCCAGAAAGGAGCGCCGGACCGGCATACGAATCTAGCACCGGCGCCGTCCGAAGCTGGGCAAGGAGCGCAACCAAGTCCTCAACATCACGCTCGAGCGAATCCTGTGACGGCAGGCGTTCAGGGCTGCGAGCCAGATATGTTCGATACAGCGGCAATATCATGCCGTCGTCGGCTTTGGTGCGTGCGCTGATGGTAATTCGCCACTGTGGCTCGGTGGTCACCAATGCAGTCCCCTCGCTGGTCACGAAATAGCGCCTTTCCACCTCTGCGCGGAGCGTAACATCTCCGCCGAGAACGTGGGGCTGACCGAGCAGCAAGGCCGACAGCCGGCGGATGCGCGTTGCCCACTGGGCAGTGTCACATGGGAGCGGAATTGCACGTTCGTAGGTACGCTGTGGGAGTGCAGGGCTGAAGTCAGCAGAGCTATCTTCTTCGCGTACCTTGACTGCACGATTGGTGAGCACTTTCTCGTAGCGCTCAAGGGCTGCCTTGTAGGTGCGGTCCGTTGCAAGCCAGATCACCTGGCGCAGGGCTTCGGCATCCCCATCGAGCGGTAGTGGAACAGAACTGGTTCCCCGACCAAACTGAATAGCGCTGCTGCCGCGGAGGATGTGGGTATTGTCGAGCTGATAGCTGCCGACACGGACACTGACGTCAAGCAAGCGACGGTGGGTGCAGGTTGCTGTCTCGAGTGCACCGTTCTCGGCAGAAAGGACCATCACTTGCTGATCGTACACCCAATAGCCAATGAAGTACGCAGGCGGCTTGGCAGTAGCAAGCGCCGTCTGCCAGCGAGCAAGCTCGGTGGTGAGAGCGGTCAGAACAACATCACTACTGTCGCGCGCCGAAAGGGGGAGCGATCCAAGCACCCAGCATGCACACACCAGCAGGGATCGCCACCAGTGCCATTGCGTCCGGCACGCCACAGTCATAGACACCGTGGGATCATTCTTGGCTAATGACCCACACTTTGAGCGTGCCGACGATGTCCTGGAACAGGCGCACCTTCACCTCGTAGATGCCGAGCGTCTTGATTGGCTCGTCGAGAACGATCGAGCGGCGATCAATGTGGAAGCCCCGGAGGGCAAGTTCGTCGGCAATCATCTGGGGTGTTACCGAGCCGAAGAGCTTCCCTTCCTCGCCGACGCGCATCGGGATAGAAATCTGCAATTCAGCAAGTTGGGCGGCCGTCAGTTCGGCTTGTTCGCGCAGACGCTGTTGCTTGCGCTCATACTGTTTGCGCTCGAATTCGATGCGCTTGAGTGCCGACGGGGATGCATAGTAGGCAAGCTCGCGTGGGATCAGATAGTTTCGCGCAAATCCATCTCGCACCTCGACAACGTCGCCGACGCTGCCAAGCTGGGGAATATTTTCTCGCAAGATGACCTTCATGGGTAAGCTGTCAGTGGTGGAGTTATTCCTCGTTCGCGGTGTCACTAACGGTTGCCGGTGTTTGCGTCTTTGCGTCCGCCGCTGCTGGTGCGTCCTGGCTACCCATTGCTTCGCGCTGCTTGCGGTACTCGATGAGACGCTCCGATAGCTGCACGGTCAAGTGGCGAAGCACGCTATCGTCGAGAATCAAGAAACGCTCGATCACCGGCACCGAACTGGGGGGTGCTTCGAAAATGCAGTGAACATAGAAACCATTGTACCGCTTTTTGATCGGATACGCCATGCGCCGGCGTCCCCAGCGATTGACTTCACGAATAGTGCCACCGTGGTGGACAATGTATTCGCTGATGCGACTAATGGCTTCCTCGATCTCAGCGTCTTCGAGTGTTGCATTGAGGATGTACGTCGTCTCGTACAGCCGACGAGTGCTCATGGATGCTGTTCCTGTGGATAGTAGAACAATCTGTTCAACTAGTCAACGCTTCGCTAAGCGCTGACAGGATGGGCTGCGAAAATACGCATTGCCAGCCCAATCATGAGCCACGCAGGCACGACATCTGCCGTAGTTTTGCATGCAGTATGATGCACAGCGTACTGGTGACACCATGAGCACTGCAGCAACAATCGAGACCTTTCCCAATCCAGCACCCGACCGTCGCTACACGATTACGCACGTCAATCCTGAATTCACCTCCGTTTGCCCCAAAACGGGATTGCCCGACTTTGGGACGGTAACGGTTCGTTACGTGCCGCGGCATTCCTGTATCGAGCTCAAATCGCTCAAGTACTACTTCCTCGGCTACCGTAACGAAGGCATTTTCTACGAAGCGGTCACCAACAAAATTCTCGACGACTTGGTAGCTGCCTGCGACCCCGACGAAATGACCGTTACAACTGAGTGGCGCACCCGCGGCGGCATTCACTCGATCATCGAAGCAACCTACAAACGCCCTACAAGTCAATGAGCACGCTGACCATCGCGAAAGAGTTTCGGTGGGAAATGGGGCATCGCCTCCCCTTCCACGCCGGGCACTGCTCCAACATCCATGGCCATTCCTACCGCATGCGCGTTGCCATTGTCGGCACACCCGATGCCAATGGTATGGTCATGGATTTCTACGACCTGGCAGCAGCAGTCGAGCCCATCGTTGCGATGCTCGACCATGCGTTCCTGTGCGACAGCGGCGATGAAGTCATGCAGCGTTTTTTCCGCGATCACCCGGACTTCAAAGTGGTCCACGTTCCCTTCACCACAACGGTCGAGAACATCTGCCGATGGATCGCCGATCACCTTGCCCAGCAGCTTCGGCGGTACAAGAATTTGGAGCGGCTGCAAGTGCGGCTCTACGAGACTGCCACTGCCTACGCTGAGTGCGAGCTATCACTTTCATTTCCTTCCACAAAAGCATGAGTGTCCGCGTTCGGTTTGCGCCGTCCCCGACAGGCTACCTCCACATTGGCGGTTTGCGGACGGCGCTCTACAACTACCTGTTTGCACGACACCACGGCGGGCGGTTCATTCTCCGCATCGAGGATACAGACCGCACACGATATGTCCCTGGCTCGGTCGAGGACATCCTCGATTCGCTTCGTTGGGCTGGCATCGAACCCGACGAGTCACCCGTCCATGGCGGTCCGGCCGGTCCCTACGTTCAGAGTGAGCGTACCGAGCTGTATCGCCAGCATGCTCAACTGCTGCTCGAGCGCGGTACAGCCTACTATGCCTTCGACACACCCGAAGAACTCGACCGCATGCGACAGCGGCAGCAAGCTGCCGGCATCGCTCCTCACTACGATCGTAGCTCGATGCGCAACCAATACACGCTCGGACAGGAAGAAACACGCCGACTTCTTGCAGCCGGCGAACCCGCAACCATTCGCTTGAAGGTGCCCCTCCATGGCGAGGTCAAGTTCACCGACATCATTCGTGGTACGATCGTTGTTCCCTGCAAGGATGTTGACGACCAAATCCTGCTCAAAAGCGATGGCTTCCCCACCTACCATTTGGCAAATGTTGTGGACGACCATCTGATGGGCATCACGCATGTCATCCGTGGTGAGGAGTGGCTGCCCTCGACGCCGAAGCATTTGTTGCTCTACGAAGCTTTCGGTTGGGAACCACCCGCGTTTGCCCATCTGCCGCTCCTGCTCAACCCGGACCGATCGAAGCTTAGCAAGCGTCATGGCGACGTTGCTGTCCGCGACTACATCGCCAAGGGCTACTTCCCCGAAGCAATCGTGAATTTCATTGCTCTCCTGGGGTGGAATCCGTCCGCGGATCGGGAGCTGTACACCCTCGAAGAACTCGTCGAAGCATTTACGCTCGAGCGCGTCAATAAAGCAGGCGCGGTCTTCGACCTATCGAAGCTCGAATGGATGAACGCACAATACCTCAAGCGCTTTGTCCAGAGCGATCTGCCACGGTTGATTGCCCAGCTTCGCCCACTGCTTGCCGAGCGGGGATGGTCCGCACCCGATACCTACATTGGCCAAGTGATCACGCTCCTCCACGAGCGCATCCACCGCTTGCCTGAATTGGTTGACTTTGCGCGCTACATGTTCACAGCACCCGACTATGACGAGTCGTTTTTCAACAGTGTTTGGACCAACGATAGCCACACCCTCCTCGATGCGTTGAGCGCGCTCATCGAGCAAACCGAACCATTCACTGCCGCCGCGCTGCAAGAGCGGCTGTCGGCATTTGCCCGTGAGCATTCCTTACCCTTTCGCCGAATAGGAACACTCCTCCGGCTTGTCATCACCGGTGTAAGCGTTGGTGCAGGCATGATGGATACCATTGCTCTGCTGGGCAAAGAGGAAACGCTTCGCCGTATCGAGATGTTCTGTCACTGGGTCGCCGGACGTGTACCGTCGTCTGCTTAGCATTGCACTCCTCCTGATTGGTGCCTGCCGCAGCACGGAATCGCTGCCGTGCACTCTTCCGGCTGATCTTCGCATTCGCTGGGGCACCTGGAACGATTCGCTCGGTGTTCTCGACGGCTATCAACTCGAGCCGAATGGAACGGTCGTTCGCTATCGCCAGAGCACTCAGTCTGCCACGATCTCCACGCTTGATACACTTCCCGTCTCCATCGAAAGCACCGTCCGCTGCAGCGTAGCAACCTCGCTGCGAGATGCATTCCTGCAGAACCAAACGTATGTGGTGATTGGCCCGCTCTCCCACTACGTCGAATACGCCACCGCGACAGCGACAATGCGGGCAGTCTGGGACGCGCGCTATCAGACATACGGAAGTCGGCATTTCCGTGCTATTTTTCGGTGGTTGAACCACTTGATCGGTTCCGATGAAAGTCCTGATCGCTGACGACCACGTCGAGTACTGCTACACACTCCAGGAAAGCTTTGCCCGCATGCAGTGGGATGCGCTGCTGGCGCATTCGACGGCAGATGCGCTTGGCACTCTCGATCGCTATGCCGAAGCGCTCGACTTGATCTTGCTCGACATTGAATTCAACGGTGAGCAGCAAACCGGCATGGATGTTCTTGCCTATGCACGGAAGCACTATCCTCTGGTGCCGGTCATCATGATTAGCGGACACGGTACGCTCGAAATGGCAGTCCGCGCCACTAAGCTCGGGGCAGAAAATTTCATTGACAAAGCCACCATCACCACCGAACGACTCGTCGAGGTTGTCCAAGCAGCAGCAACCAAACGTCCAACCCAAGAAGCACAAGAGCTGCTCGACTTCCTTGCCAGCAATGGCATCATTGCACAGAGCAAGGTCATGATCGAGGTCGCCAGAAAAATCCTGAGCATCGCACGCTATACGATCAACGTCATGATCACAGGAGAGACAGGAACAGGCAAGCGTCTGGTGGCGCAAGCGATCCATGCCGCCAGCAACCGCAGCAAGCATCCCTTTATTGCTGTGAATATTCCCAGTATCCGGCCAGAGCTGTTCCAAAGCGAAATGTTCGGGCATGTGCGAGGTGCATTTACCGGCGCGCACCAAGATCGCCGAGGTTTCTTCCATGCTGCAAATCGGGGCACGCTGTTTCTGGACGAAATCGGCGACCTATCGCCAGAGCTGCAAACTATTTTGTTGGTCCCCATCGAAGAAAAGCGCTTCCATCGAGTCGGCTCGACCGATGAAGAAACAGTGGACATTCGCTTTCTTGCCGCCACGGACCGCGACCTGACAACCGCTATTCGGAATGGAACCTTCCGTGAGCAGCTTTACTACCGCTTGCGCGAGGTTGAAATCACGCTCCCTCCGCTCCGCGAGCGACGCGAGGATATCGAACTTATCGCACAGCATGCGCTGCAGGAACACAACCGCGGACTCCAAAACCCGAAAGCCTTCACCCCAGCAGCGCTGGAGTACCTGCGGTCCCAGCCATGGCATGGGAATGTGCGCGAACTTCTCAGTGCGGTGCGGGCAGGGTTTGCCACTGCCGCTGACCGTGAACTCATCACCGATGCCGACCTCATCGAAGCAACCCAACGCAAACATGGCAACGCCCGCAATGGGGCAGTGGTAAGCGCCTCCTTACTTGAAGATGCCAAAACTGCCGCCGAAAAAGACTCAATCTCCAATGCTCTCACCCAAACGAGAGGGAACGTGACTAAAGCAGCAGCTCTGCTCGGCATCAGCCGCGAGACGCTCTACAACATCATGCGCAAGCATGGAATCACCCCCAGCCAGTTCCGCTCGTAGCTCTCTCAGTGCTGTGGTGACCACGGCACGTCGGGAACCCCGCACGCTGCATTGGCAACACGTGCGGCAACGAACAGGAAGTCAGAACAGCGATTCAAGAACGGGATAATCGCTGGGCCAACGTGATCCTGTTCGGCAAGGACCGTCGCAATGCGCTCGGCACGGCGACACACCGTTCGCGCATAATGGAGCAATGCACTCGGCATGTTACCGGTCGGAAGGATAAAGTTTTTCAATGGCGGGAGCTGTTCTTCCCACTGATCTATCCAGTGCTCGAGCCACTCGATATCGGCTGTGTCAATGCGAGGCACTGTCACGCGTGGCGAGGGTTCCAATGGCGTGGCAAGGTCACTGCCCAGCGTGAACAAACGGTGGCTGAGTTCGATGAGCACGCTGCGGAGCGTCGGTGGCAGTTGTTCGTGGGCAATTGCAATACCAAGCGCGCTATTGAGCTCGTCAACGGTGCCGTATGCTTCCACACGGACGTGGTGCTTAGGAACGCGCTGCCCTCCAAAGAGCGCTGTTGTGCCGCGATCACCGGTTTTGGTGTAGATTCGCTGCGCCATGCTATGCTTGCTGGTAGGGTGCAACAAAGCGCTCGAGAAACTCCTGTACGATCGGATCTGGTGAGGCTCGAAACTCCTCGACGTTTCCCTCGAACCACACCACGCCATCATGGATCATGGCAACGCGGTCGGCAACAGTGAACACCGAGAACATATCATGCGTGATAACAACACTGGTGACATGGAGTCTCCGTTGGAGATCGCTGATAAGGTGGTCTATCTGCTCCGAGGTCACCGGGTCGAGTCCGGTCGTTGGCTCGTCGTAGAAAATGTACTCCGGGCTGCCGACCAATGCTCGTGCGACACCAACCCGCTTGCGCATACCGCCCGATAGATCGGATGGTTTTTTCGCGCAGAGTAACGTGTACTCTCGCTCGTAGGCCGCCGTGCCGACCTCGGCTGGCGAAGGAACTAATCCGACTGCTTCCAGCACGCGACGCACTTCACTATCGAGGATGTCGAAGCTCCGCTGGCCATGTTCGTAGAGACTGACGGCGATATTTTCCCACACCGTCAGAGAATCAAACAGCGCAGCGCCCTGGAACACGTACCCAATCCGTCGTCGTATCGCATAGAGCTGTGAGCGTGGTAAGTCTCCGATGGAGACACCATCAATGCGCACCGTTCCGCTGTCGGGCCGGAGAAGCCCGACGATGATTTTGAGCAGAACGCTTTTGCCGCAGCCCGATTTACCGACGACGCACATGGTTTGTCCGTTGGGGATGGAAAGGCTCACCCCCCGGAGCACCGGTTTGGGGCCGAATGCTTTGTGGACGTTTTCGATACTGATCATTGCTTATGCTGCTTGGAGCCGGTGGCGAATTGCCTCGATGCTGGGAGCAGGAATGGCACTGATAAGATGGCGCGTGTACTCCTGCTGCGGGTTGCGGTAGAGTTCATCGGCATCCTGGAGCTCGACAATACGACCAGCTTGCATGACCGCAATGCGATCGCTGATGAATTTGACAACGCTCAAATCGTGCGAGATGAAAATGTAGGTAAGCCCTAATTCCTCGCGGAGCCGGACCAGAAGGTTGAGTACCTGTGCCTGGATGCTCACATCGAGTGCCGAGACGGATTCATCGCAGATCAGCAGCGTCGGCTCCAGTGCCAATGCCCGCGCAATGCAGACACGCTGCCGTTGACCGCCACTGAACTCATGCGGGTAGTTCGTATAATGCCGCGGTTCCAGCCCAACCTTGATGAGCAACTCTTCGATGTAGTCACGTCGCTCGGCATCACTGGAAAAACGATTGTGGACCTTGAGAACTTCCATGATGGCATTGCCAATGGTCAAGCGTGGGTTCAGCGATGAATAGGGGTCCTGGAAAATGATTTGCATATGGCGTCGCAGCACTTTCAGCTCCGATCGCGGTAGCGCGCCAACATCCTTTCCCTCGAAGACGACACGCCCACCGGTAGGCTCGATCAAGCGTAGAATGGCGCGGCCTGTTGTCGTTTTCCCGCAGCCGGATTCACCGACAAGTCCAAGCGTTTCGCCACGGCGAACCTCGAAACTGACACCATCAACAGCCTTCACCCAACTCGATACGCGCGTGAAGACACCGGTCCGAACAGGAAAGTGCACCTTCAAGTCCTCCACGCGAAGAACAACGTCGCTCTGCTCAATCTTCGCTTTGCGGTCTTGGCGTTCCTGGGGTGTTTCAGCACGGGCAGCGATAATGTGCCGGAGGCTGTCAGCAGCACGCTCGACGATCGTACCATCGGGCTGTTCCTCCATGAAATCATGGACAGTCGGCAACTGGCGCATACGGACATCCAGCCGTGGACGGCATGCCAACAAACCTTTTGTGTAGGGATGTTTCGGGTCGGTGAAAATATCGAGCGCTGTTCCCTGTTCGACGATGTGACCGCGGTACATAACAACCACGTAGTCAGCGATTTCAGCAACGACACCTAAGTCGTGCGTGATAAAGAGCACGCTCATATGATGTGCCCGTTGCAGTGTTTTGAGCAAATCGAGGATCGTCGCCTGGACGGTGACATCGAGCGCGGTCGTTGGTTCATCGGCAATGAGCAGGTCCGGATTGCACGCCATCGCCATTGCAATCATCACGCGCTGCTTCTGTCCGCCGGAGAGTTGATGTGGGTATTGATCAATGAGCACTTCGGGTCGGGGGAGCTGTACCTCGCGGAACAGTTGCAGCGTCCGTTCGCGGGCTTGCTGGCGGCTCATTCCCAAGTGGAGCTGAAGCGCTTCCATCACCTGGTCGCCGCACCGGAACACAGGATTGAGCGAGGTCATCGGCTCTTGGAAGATCATCCCAATACGATTGCCGCGATAACGGCGCATCTGCTCTTCGGGCAGCTCGAGCAGGTTACGTTCGGTGCCATCGCGATCGCGGAAGATCACCGAACCACCGACAATCCGACCCGGCGGAGATGGAATCAACCGCATAATCGAAAGCGCCGTCACCGATTTGCCTGATCCCGATTCCCCGACAATCCCAACAGTTTTTCCCCTGGGAATGACAAACGAAACATCGTCAACGGCACGGACGATGCGTTCCTCGGTGCGGAACTCAGTTACCAAATGCTCAACACGAACCAGTGGTGTCATACCGCATGCTGATTGCAACTACACGCTGCCAATATACTGCATTTTCATCGGTACATCCGACGATTGCGGATGTAGTCAACCACGAGAACTTTCCCCAGTTGCTCAAGATCGCAGTAGAACGCCCTCCCGCGATTGGCACAAGTGAGCTCCTCGACAAAGCTGCGCAAGTAGTGATCGCGTGCAATCATAAACGTGCTAATTGTGATACCATCACGGCGGCATGCAACGGCTTCGTCAAGCGTTTTGTTGACAATGCGTGGATCGAGTCCGAAGGGATTTTTGTAGAGCCGTCCGCTATCGTCGAAGATTGCCGATGGTTTGCCGTCGGTGATCAAAAACACTTGTTTGTTGGTGCTTTGGGAACGGCGCAACAGTTGTCGGCTCAGCCGCAAGGCATCGCGAGTATTGGTGTGGAATGGTCCGACGGTGATGTAGGGTATCATAGCTGGTGGAATCCGTCGCGCTTCGTCGCCGAATACGATGACCTCGAGTGTATCGTTGGGATACTTGGCTGTGATGAGTTCGGTCAAGGCCAACGCCACTTGTTTTGCCGGCGTGATGCGATCTTCACCGTAGAGCACCATCGAATGGGAGATGTCGATTGCCAGCACCGTCGCGCAACTGGTGGTGTGCTCGGTTTCGTGGATGCTGATGTCCTCCTCGCGCAGGGGGAATTGCTCCAGCGTGCTATCGCGGAGCAGCACATTCTGAAATGTCTCGGTTAGATCCATCAACGTTGTTGGATCGCCAAAAGCGTAGGGGCGTGTTTCTGGGAGTGGCTCGTGGCCACCGCCGCTGTGGGGAACCTCGTGATTGCCCAGTTCTCCTTTCTTGAGCGTGCGGAAAATTTCGTTGAGGGCATCGGTGCGGATGAGACGTTCTGTCTTTGGTGTCGGACGCAGCTTGCCCTCTTCTTCCCGGAGGAGCCCTTCTGCAAGGAGCAAGCGGATATACTCATCCATGCTCATCTGTCCGAGCACGCCGTATTGCTCATCGAGCAGCTCGATGAGCCGCAGTGCATCCTCGGCATCCATGTCCACCGTGAGCAGCACCATGCGGAAAAGCTGGAGCAGACGTCGGACAGCATCCTCGGCGGTCTCGGCGTCAGCATGCCAGGCTGTGTAGCGGAGCAGGTACATCAGAGTATGTATTTGCTGATGTCAACATCCTGAACGATGTGTTCCAGTCGAGAGCGAACATACGACGCATCCACCACTATCCGTTGCTGAGGCATTTGGTCGGGAGCGTCGAAGAGCACCGAATCGAGCAGTGTCGTCAAAATTGTGTGGAGTCTGCGTGCGCCAATGTTCGAGACTGTCTCATTGACTCGTGCGGCGATAGCAGCTATTTCGTTGATCGCATCATCGGTAAACTCCAGCTCAATGCCATCGCTGGCAAGGAGTGCTTGATACTGCTTGATGAGCGCATTTTCCGGCAGGGTCAGGATCTGCACAAAATCCTGCTCGGAAAGCGAATGCAGTTCGACGCGTATGGGGAATCGTCCCTGCAGCTCCGGGATCAAATCCGACGGTTTGCTCACGTGGAAGGCACCCGAGGCGATGAAGAGCACATGGTCGGTGCGCACGGGGCCGTACTTGGTGTTGACCGTCGAGCCTTCGACGATTGGGAGTAAATCCCGCTGGACGCCCTCACGCGAGACATCCGGACCGCTCGACTGTCCGCGCGAGGCAATCTTGTCAATTTCGTCAATGAAGACGATGCCCATTGTTTCAGCGCGCGTGACTGCTTCGCGAACGACGGCATCCATATCAATGAGCTTTTCGGCTTCTTCTTGCTCGAAGAGTGTGCGCGCTTGGGCAACGGTTACCTTGCGCCGTTTAGTGGTCTTCGGCATAAAGCGGCCGAGCATGTCTTGAAGGTTGATCCCAAGGTCATCGAGCCCGATGGGACCCATAACCTGCATGATAGGTAGTTGCGATGCGCTCACCTCAATCTCGATGAGCTGTTCATCGAGCTGACCGCTGCGAAGACGTTGTCGCATCTCCGCACGCCGTTCGTGGTAGCGCTCCATCTCCGCTGGTGAACCCATTTCGAACGACACACCACTCGGTGGCATGGGTACAAGAATGCTGAGCAATCGCTCTTCAGCGGCGGTGGCAGCATCCCGACGCTTTTCTGCTGTTTTTTCCTGGCGGACCAGTGCCACAGCAATTTCGACTAAATCGCGAATCATGCTCTCGACGTCGCGCCCGACGTAGCCAACCTCGGTGAACTTGGTCGCTTCGACCTTGATAAATGGCGCACCGGCAAGCCGCGCCAGTCGTCGGGCCAGTTCGGTTTTCCCAACGCCGGTCGGGCCAATCAAAATGATGTTGTTCGGCATGATTTCGTCACGCAATGTGCCCTGGACATGCTGCCGGCGCCAGCGATTCCGCAATGCAATGGCAAGTGCACGCTTTGCCTCGTGCTGACCAATGACGTACTTGTCCAGCTCGGCAACGATCTGGCGGGGCGTTAGAACTGTTGGGTTGGGAATACTCATCCGAGTTCTTCGATGGTAAAGTGATCGTTGGAAAAAACGCAAATCTCCGCCGCGATCCGAAGCGATTCTTCGACGATGCGGCGTGCATCCAATGATGTATGACGAATCAATGCCCGTGCTGCTGCAAGCGCATAATTCCCACCGGAACCAATCGCGACAATGTTGTCGTCGGGAACGATGACATCCCCATTGCCGCTAATGAGTACAAGTTCAGACTTGCTGGCAGCAACCAGCATCGCTTCAAGCCGACGAAGGTAGCGATCGGTCCGCCATGCTTTGGCAAGCTCGACGGCACTTCGGGCTAAGTTGCCGCGGTGAGCATCCAGGTGCTCCTCGAACCGTTCCAGCAACGTGAAGGCATCAGCCGTCGCACCCGCGAAACCAGCCAAGACGGTATCATTGTAGAGCCGCCGCACCTTCCGTGCTGTGCGTTTGAGAATGGTTGTATCGAGCGAAACCTGGCCGTCGCTTCCAACACATGCCTTGCCATCGCGGAGGACCGCAACGACTGTGGTCCCATACGGAACGGTTGCACGATGTTTCACCGGTTCCACCATCGAAGAAGTACAACAAACAACGGTAATGAAAGCACTGCCAACACCGAGAGCACGATTCCAGCCAGCATCTCGGTCTGGACCCATGCCTCGACCGACCGCCACAAAAACGAGAGCGCAAAAATCCCAACTGCTGTCGTCAGCGCTGGCCGACTCCAGAGAACACGCCGACGCCAAAGACAGCTCAAGACAGCAACCATCACACTTCCCCCGACACCACCAAGTAATGCTATCGGCGAATGACGCTCGCCCACCCCGTACACGACAAGTCCCGCTACCAAGAGCACCGCAGCGTATCCAAGCACAAGGCGATGCAACTGCATTGGGTTCATTGCTGCTCCGAGGTAATCCGACCATCGCGCAGCACGATGACACGATCAGCACGACGCGCAAGTTCGGGACTATGGGTTGCCATGAGCACCGTTAGCCCATATTCCGCTCGCAGAGCAACAATCAGTTCGAGCATCTGCTGAGTATTGGCTGAGTCGAGGTTCCCCGTCGGTTCGTCTGCTAACAGAATCCGTGGACGAATCACCAGTGCGCGTGCCAGTGCTACACGTTGTTGCTCGCCGCCGGAGAGTTCTGCTGGTGCATGGTCAGTCCGATGCCCAAGGCCGACAGCATCGAGCATTGCGTATGCTGCCGCTTCAGCATCCCTTCGGCGCTCCCCACGGAGCAAGAGTGGCATCATCACATTTTCGAGTGCTGTGAACTCTGACAGCAGGTGATGGAACTGAAACACAAAGCCGATCCCATACGATCGGAGCCAGACGCGTCCTGCTTCGTCGAGCCGCGAAAGCCTCTGCTGCTGTCCGTCGAGTTGGTAACAGACTTCCCCTTGGTCAGGCATGTCGAGTCCACCGAGAATGTGCAGCAACGTACTTTTGCCCGCACCCGATGGCCCCACAAGAGCGACGTACTCACCCGGTGCAACGTTGAGCGAAACACCGCGTAAGACAACGGTATCGTTGGTCGAGCGGAGCGAATACGCCTTGTGGAGGTTCTCTGCTGTCAGGATAACCAATGCTGCTTGTCGATCGTTGGAGGCAAAATTACCGCATCCGAGCTACCAATGAATCCACAATCGCTCCTTGGGCATTGCGCCGAGGTACTCACGCAGATTGAGCGTTCACGCTCAACTCCCGCCGACGCGTTGGTGAGTCACTACACACGCTCGCGCAAATACCTCGGTGCCAAAGAGCGCCGGGCATTGTCGGAGATTGTTTTCACCACACTCCGCACAAAAAACACCGCCGAACACATCACCGTCTCGCTCCTGGAGCAGTCTCACGTGCCACTGCCAGCACCAGCACTTGCGGCACTCATTGGCGCCACCGCCGCCGTTGGGCCACAGTGGGCTGATTTCGATCCCAACGCATTGCTGGATGCAGCAGCAAATTCCCCAACCAGCCTTACCGACGCCTTCGCACACTTGTACCATGCGCGAACACAGGCAGCACTGCCCGACAACTGGCCCGAGCACCTTCTCCGGTTACTTGCTGATCTCGATGCTGCCGATGAAAGGAGCACCAGCAACCTCGCACTGGCATCATGCCTGCCACCGTGGATTGTCGAACATCTGCAGCAGCAAGGCAGAACAACGGCTGCAATCAAAGAGCTCGGTCGAGCGCTGCTTCGCCCAGCACCAGTGACACTCCGCATTGCTCCGCCAATGGTAGAGCGACAAGCAGTGCTGGAGTCCCTCGAGCGCGAGGGTATTGCAGCTCATCCGACGCTCTATTCTCCCGATGGAGTGGTTCTCGAACGGCGCGTGCAGCTTCTGGAGCATCCGCTCTACCGCAATGGCATTCTCGAAGTCCAGGACGAGGGGAGCCAACTCATCAGCTTCGCGCTCAATCCAGAGCCCGAGTGGCGCATCCTCGATGCATGCGCTGGTGCCGGCGGGAAAACGCTCCACATCGCACGCCTTCAAAACGATCGCGGTAGCATTGTTGCATCCGACGTTGACCCAGCGCGTCTGCAGAACCTTCGGCGCCGCCTCCGCCGGCATCGCTTTCGTTCGATTCAGGTCGAGATGCTTCCCCGCCTTTCACCCGCGGAGCAACGCACACTTATCGCACGTTTCGATGCTGTGCTGCTGGATGTGCCCTGTAGTGGTACGGGGACGCTCCGCCGTGCACCCGAAATCAAATGGCGTTTGGGGCCACGCCAACTTGAACGCATTATCGCAAAACAAGAACGCATTCTCCACACCTATGCACCGTACGTTCGACCGGGGGGAGTGCTGCTTTATGCAACATGCTCGATCCTTCCTGGCGAGAACGAATGCATCATCGAACGTTTCCTCGATCACCATCCGGACTTTGTCCCCGATCGGCTTGCACCCTCGTTTGCACGGTGGGGCATTGGTCTTGTGGTAGAATCTACTCAGTGGCAACTGCAGCTTTTACCGAATGTGCACGGCACCGATGGATTTTTCATCGCACGGCTACGGCGCCGCTAAACCGCTTACCGATGCTATCAACAGAATCGCCCCCGTAATCAGCACGCTGCGCAGGACAAACGCAACAGCACCCCCGAGAGCAACCAGGCTCCATCGTTCCGAGAGCAACAGCAAGCGCATCATTACCAACGCATGCACCAAAGAACCCAGCTCAATTTTCGACGCAATCGAGAACACCCGCACATCTGCAACCGATGGATCCACAAACGCACCAAGCGATGGAATCGCTCGTGCCGATCCCACCACAAGCTGAACCACCACACTGAGTACACCAAGCGCACTGGTCAGGGGTAGGGGTAGCACCGCCGCCGTCGCAATCACGCCGATTGGCACCCGCCGACGCAACACTCCGCTAACGACACTTGCACCAACGATGCTCCAGAGCATCAATGCAGCAAGCGTCCCAACAAAAAGCGACGAACTCAGAACGCCAAGCGCAGAAAAGTGCAGCGGCGCTGGTGGTTGGTATCCCATGCGCGTGGCAACGATCTGGTTGATGGCTGCATGCTGCGCACGCAGCGAAGCATTCGACCACCCCATCCAACTTGCCAGCACATCGAGCAGTGCTGCCAGCAATGCTGCCACAAACACCAATTGAACCCGCGCAACTGTCGAGCATTCTTGCAAGGGAACGAGCTTACCTTCTCGGGCAGCACGGAGCCATTCCTTCCAGTTGCTACACGCCACCATTGAACTCATCGGGTGCTGCCATAAACTGTTCGCGATCGTAGGAGCGTCCGTGCAATAGGAGTTCGTAGCTGCGGCACTCGAAAAGGAACCGCTCGGCCAGCACCCGCGAAAAGGGGGATTCAGTAGCATCCCACATTCGCTCTGGATGCCATTGCACCGCTATCAAAAATCCGCGCTCCTCTGGTGCATCCGACTCGATTGCCTCGATGATTCCATCCGGTGCAGTCACAGCAACACGCAGACCGCTACCGACGCGGGAGACTGCTTGATGATGCGCACTGTTGACCGTTCCGTTCCACTTGCGGAGCATTTTCCCCAGTGTAGTGCCAGCTTCAATGGCAACCTCGTGCTCGCTATCACCGCGCTCGGTCTTGGTGTGGACATATTCCGATGGACACTCAGTGGGCACATCAACAATCAAGGTTCCACCAAGGGCCACATTGATGAGCTGCGCACCGCGACAAATGCCGAGCACCGGCAACGACCATTCCTGGGCGCGGCGGAAAAGTTCGAGTTCGAAATCATCCCGCTCGCGGTCAATCGGGCCACACCGCTCCACGTCCTGCCCACGTCCATAGAGCGCCGGATCAAGGTCGCTACCACCAGTAAACACGATCCCCGCACACTGCCGAAGCTCAGCAACTGCACGTTCGATGCTATAGTCACCGTCGCGGGCAAGGTCAATAATCTCGGCTGTAGGGTCATGACGCAAGAGCCAATCCGCATAATGCTGGTACTTGGGAGAACCGCTGCCTTTCGATAGCGCAATTTTCATCGTCACAATCCACGAAGGTTCACCATCACACTCTGGAGCCATTCTTCATCGGGCGGTGGGAATTCCAACGCCATCCGGGCAACGGCAACGACGCATCCTGCGCGCGTGAATTGTTCGGCATAGTTCCGAAGCTTGACGGCATCCTTCTCTGTCGTCACAAGTACCGGCGCTTTCTGTGCCGACGCGATGATACGCTCGACATCGCGCCGGCTGTACCAGTGATGATCGCGCCAGCAGAGCATGTCTCGAACGGAGAGACTTGCGGCCTGTTCAACCAATGCACGGAAGCGCTCAGGTCGAGCAATTGCACATACCACAATGGCTTCCCCACGTGGCGTTTCGATGCTCTCTCCGTGAAGAGAATTCCACTGAACGAGCCGCTGCCGAGCTTCTACAATGCGGGCATCAGTAGCAGCAAACTGTCGCGCGGCGGCGGCATCCACTCCCAGGGCGCAGAGAATGTGCGCGCGTTGCAAGCTCGATAGCGGCTCGCGGAGCGTACCTGCCGGAAGCATTGCGTTCTGCGGGTCGAGCGTTGCCGCATCAACCATCACAATGTCGAGCGTGCGAGCAAGCTGGCGATGTTGGAATCCATCATCGAGGAGCACAAGTTCAGCGCCGTATCGCTCGTGTGCCACGCGGGCGCCATCGTAGCGGCGTCGCGCAGCAATGACGATCGCACGGGGCACACGCTCGGCAACGACAGCCAGCTCATCACCGCTTGCTACAACCGGCGCTCGATACCTGTCACCATCCGAAACAACGGCAACACCACGCCCCTTCCGACCATATCCCCGACTCACCACAGCGACACGCACACCACTGGTTGCCAGCATCTGAGCAAGGGCAATCACCATGGGCGTTTTCCCCGTTCCACCAGTAGTAATGTTCCCGACACTGACAACCGGAATCGGCAAGCGACGAACGCTCCAACCACGATCATACCACCACGTGCGTCCGGCAACAGCGGTGCCATAGAGCAGACTAAGGGGCCGGAGCATACTGCGACTGCACCTGTGCACCAAGCTGGGCAATGCCATCGTCGTTGAGTGTCGGTGGAACAGTGATCGGCTGGGAAAATTCGATTTCGATTGACGCAAAAGGCAGAGGCAACAGAAAGTGGTCCCACGAGCGGCGGAATCGCCACGCCCAGCGACAGCGGACACGGCACCACAGCAGCGGTACATTTGCTTGGTGCGCGCAGCGGAATGCTCCCAGCTTGGCAACACCGCGCGGTCCACGAGGGCCATCAGGGGTAATCAGAATGAGATGCCCTTGGCGCGCATGCTCAACCAGTGCTGCCAGTGCTTGCCGACCGCCACGCGACGACGAGCCTCGAACCAAGCAGTATCCCCACCGCGCAAGGAGTGCTGCCAGGAGCTGGCCATCGCGACTGGCACTGACGAGCGCAACTGCATCACGTCGGGCAAACAGCGCCCAGACTGGTAGCATTTCCCCATGCCAAAATGCAACCACACCGCTATCGGGAATCTGTCCTCGAACCGACATGCGCCACGTCCGGGCAAGGGCAGCAAGAATAGCGACAATGGCACGCTGCTTCATAGCCGGCCCAGCAGCGCGAGCATACGATCGGCGATGCGTTGACTTGCACCGCTCCCACCCAGGAGCGTGCGGATACGTCGGGCTTCCTCGCGTTGGCGTTCTTGTTCGTCTGGGTTCATCAACAACCGTTCGAGCTGCTGTTCAATCCGTCCGATTCGCGTGCTCCACTGCACCACTTCGGGGACAACTCGTCGGCCAGTGATGATATTCGGCAGAGCAACAAACGGAATACGAATCAGCGACCGTGCAACCAGGTACGTTCCAAGTGATGCGCGGTAGAGAACAACTTCGGGTGTGCCTGCCAGCAATGCCTCCAGCGAAGACGTGCCAGCTTTGACCACCGCAACCTGCGCGTCTTGGAGAAGTTGTTCAACGTTGGTGGTAAAGCGCACCGACGCCGGCACACGCAGCGTTGCAGGCTTCTCGCATGCCACCATAAACTGCAGTTGCTGATGACGATGCCCCAGACGCTCTGCCAACCGAAGCATCAAGGGTAGATGGAGCGCCTGTTCATGCTGCCGAATCCCTGGCAAGAGCGCGACAAGGTTCGGTTGCTTGGTAGCCAAGGGCTCCGTCGCATATGCAGGATTATCCAGGAACGGATGCCCTAACCATTCTGCCTCGATACCAGCGCGACGAAAGAACTCCACTTCGAACGGGAACACCACAAACAGCCGATCAATGGCTTCGGCAAGACGGCGAGCACGCCACGCACCCCACGCCCACAACTGCGGCGCGATGTACCAGAGAACAGGCGTTCCCCGTGCACGCAGGTGTCGAGCCAATGGGAGATTGAACCCCGGATAATCAACCGGGATGAAGGCATCGTAGGGCGTTGTGTTGCAGTGCTGGAGCACCGACGTAAAGGCTGCTTTCAGGGTTCGATAGCGCCGGAGTACCTCCCAAAATCCACTGACGTTCATTGTTGCAAATGACTGGATTGCGTGTAGCCCCTCCGCTTCCATTGCTGGACCGCCGATGCCAACGAACTCGACGGATGCCTCACGCTGGCGGAGCGCTCGCATCAGCCGTGCTGCATGCGCATCTCCGCTTCGATCACCGGCGACAATAAACAAGCGCAATCCCATCGGCCTTAGCCAAGCAAGGGTGGCTCTGGTTCATCAATCGGATCGAGAAGGTGGGGATCGTCGTTGCTAACGCGGCCGACACGCGAAGAGACTGCATGATAGCGCCAGCGGGCAGGCATTGCAAGAATCATTGCGAGCGCGTCCGTGCCCGTAATGTCAGGGTTGAGCCAGTGGTCAAGCAGCGCAAATGGCACGACGACTGGTTCGCGGTGGTGAAGCGCGGCGACGCGTTCATTGGCGGCACGGGTGAGAATGGCGCAACGGGTCATTGGCATTCCACTGCTGGGGTCGGTATCGCTGGTGCAAACAGCCGCAAATGCAATCAGCGGGCTATCCTCAGCAAAAACGTAGTAGGGTTGCCGTGTTGAACGCTGCGCCCATTCGAAAAAGCCACTGGCAGGAACAATGCACCGTCCTCGCTCGAGCATGCGTCGAAAGTGTGGTTTTTCCCCTGCCGTTTCACTTCGAATGTTGATGAGCAATCCGCCGTCGCTGCGCCGGATACCCCACGTGCTTCGGGTGGCGATGATACCATCCCGGCTGGACGCAATGAGTAATACCCCTTGGCTTGGTGCGATGTTATAGCGTGGCTCTAGCTCGGAGACTTCCACGCCGAAACTCAGGCGAATATCCTCAGCCGATGCAGCAAGGGCAAAGCGACCGCACATAGCCATCGTGCGCACCCGAATGGCGCTATTGGTTCATGATCTCGTCTTCTTTCTTCGCGGCGACCTGGTCAACCTCTTTGATGAACCGATCGGTCAGGCGTTGGACTTCCTCTTCGGCACGGCGACGCTCGTCTTCGGAGAAACCTTCGTCCTTTTCCGCTTTCTTGAGGTGTTCAATGGCATCGCGTCGGACTTGACGAATGGCAACTTTTGCTTCTTCCGCCATTTTCCAACAGCTCTTGACGATTTCTTTGCGGCGTTCTTCGGTCAGCGGCGGAATGGGAATGCGAATGACGGCGCCGTCGTTGGTTGGGTTGAGCCCCAGATCGCTTGCTTTGATGGCCTTCTCGATTTCGCCAAGCATCGCTCGCTCCCAGGGCTGAATCACGATCAATCGCGGTTCGGGGATCGAGATACTGCCGACCTGTTGCAGTGGCGTCGGCGTACCGTAGTAGTTGACGCGAACGCCATCGAGCATCGCAACAGAGGCACGCCCTGTGCGCACGCGGGCAAGCTGGTGTTGCAGATGTTCGACCGCTTTGGCCATGCGGTGTTGGGCATCGTTGAGAATCGCTGCGATTGGCATTGGATCAGCTCATGAGTTGGTGGGACACCACAACTACAAACAAAACTACTGCCCCGGCGAAGTGCTCACACCATTGGCAACAATGGTTGCAATTGGCTCACCGAGCAGAAGGCGACGCAGGTTGCCAGGCGTCTGCGCGTCGAAGACCAAGATCGGCAGGTTGTTTTCCTGGCACAAGGTGATTGCGGTCAAATCCATGACCTTGAGATCGCGTTCGAGCACCTCGCGGTAGGTGAGACGCTCAAAGCGCTGAGCATCAGGAAATCGCTCGGGATCGGCATCGTAGATTCCATCAACGCGGGTGCCTTTGATGATGCACTCGGCCTCGATCTCGATAGCACGGAGTGCCGCAGCGGTATCGGTGGTAAAGTACGGGTTGCCCGTACCAGCACCAAAGATGACCACTCGCCCTTTTTCCAGGTGGCGAATTGCGCGTCGGCGAATGAACGGTTCGGCTATTTGCGCCATGTGGATAGCTGTCTGCAACCGTGTCTGTAAACCGATTGCTTCGAGCGCGTTCTGCAACCCGAGTGCATTGATAACGGTTGCCAGCATGCCCATGTAATCAGCCGAGACCTTGTCAATACCAGCGGCAGCAGCCTGTGAGCCGCGGAAGATATTTCCGCCCCCGATAACGATCCCAACCTGAACGCCGAGCGCATGGACCTCGGCAATATCAGTTGCAAATTGCCGGAGCATCGCCGGATCAATGCCGTAGCTCTGCGTTCCCATCAAGGATTCGCCACTGAGCTTGAGCAAGATCCGGCGATACTTCGGTGCATCCATTGGAACAGCTTGCTGGACTGTTAGGCTGATTCACCCAACGCGTAACGGCGGAAGCGAAGGATCTGAACACCCTCGCCCAGACTTTTGATCACGTCGCCGACTGTTTTGCTGTCGTCTTTGACGAACGTCTGTTCGAGCAGGCATTGCTCTTGGAAGAACTTTTCCAAACGTCCCTGAGCAATGCGCTCGGCAATCTCTGGCTTTTTGCCTTCGTTGATTGCTTGTTCCTGGCTGATCTCGAGTTCCTTGGCGATGGTCTCGCTGGAAACATCCGCGCGGGAAACATACTGCGGATTCATGGCTGCGATCTGCATGGCAATATCGCGCAGAATCGGATGATCCGAGGGAAGGTCGGCATTGGATTCGAGGACAACCGAGAGCCGATTGCCGAAGTGGTTGTAGATGGTTAGCACACCGTGTGTCTGGAAAAATTCTGCGCGACGGAGCTCGATCCGCTCGTTGAACTTGGCAAGCACTTCATCGCGGAGATTCGCCAGCGATTTTGATCCGAGCGAGTAATTCCACAGCGCGTCGCCCTCGGTTGCACCGGTGGAGAGCACAGCTTCGGCAATCGCATGTGCGAAGGAGACGAACTCCTCGTTGCGTGCAACGAAATCAGTTTCGCAATTGACTTCGATGATTGCAGCGCGTTTGCCATCGGGGCTGGTAACTGCCCAGACGACGCCCTCGTTGGCAACGCGATCTGCTCGCTTGGCGGCCGAAGCAGCGCCTTTTTTTCGAAGGTACTCAATGGCGCCATCCATATCACCGCCGGCTTCCTCGAGCGCCTTTTTGCAATCAGCCATCCCCGCGCCTGTTTTTTCGCGGAGCTGCTTGATCATGTCAACAGAAATCATGTGCAATCGGTGGTTGTGAGACTGAAAACCAACTTATTCGTCGCTGGACTGGCCAGACTCGGTCGAGGATGATTCGGCATGCTGCCGTCCGCCGGTGCGTCGGCGCTGGCGGAGTCGGCGACGCGGCTGCGCTTCACCTGAAACATCGAGGCTTTCCTTCGATTCCCGCTCACCACTTGCGGCAAGGTCTGCAGCACGGGTTTTGGCAATTTGCTTACCCTCGACGATCGCCTCGCTCAAAGTGTTGGCGATCAGTTCAATGGTCTTGATCGAGTCGTCGTTGGCTGGAATGGGGTATTCAACCTGTTCGGGATCGCTATTGGTGTCGACAATCCCAATAACCGGAATACCGAGGATATGGGCTTCCTTGACGGCAATGTCTTCCTTCTTGATGTCCACGACAAAGAGCGCGCCTGGCAACCGGGTCATATCCTCGATACCGCCGAAGACCAACCGCAGCCGGTCCCGTTCGCGACTCAACAGGAGACGTTCCTTCTTGGTGAGCTTATCGAAGGTGCCGTCGGCCTCCATTTTGTCAATCGACGCCAGCCGTTTGATGCTGCGCCGGATCGTTGAGAAGTTAGTCAGCATGCCACCAAGCCAGCGCTCGACAACATACGGCATGCCGCAGCGCTGCGCTGCAGCTTTGATGGCCTCTTTGGCTTGGGGTTTGGTGCCCACAAACAACACGATTTTCCCCTCGGCTGCGATATCGTGTGCCGCTTGCCGGGCAAGGTCGAGCAGCACAACCGTTTTCCGCAAGTCAATGATGTGGATACCCTCACGCTCGCCGTAGATGAACGGACGCATTTTGGGATTCCACCGCCGGCGAAGGTGACCAAAGTGTGCGCCGGCTTCCAGGAGCTGTTCGATCGAAATCATAGAGCATTCTACAGGTGTTGAACATCTGCTCTGTTCACCCCCGACGCTCATTCCATGCCACTGGCACAGAACACACCCACGTCGGATCCCAGAGCATGGTAGCGGTGGGCAGCCACGCTGTCGGTAGCCGCCGAATTAGCGCTTGGAAAATTGGAAACGCTTTCGTGCTTTCTTTTGACCGTACTTTTTGCGCTCGACCATCCGCGGATCGCGGGTCAACAAGCCATGCTGCCGCAGGACGGCTCGGTAGCTTGCATCGTATTCGACCAATGCCCGTGCCAATCCATGGCTGAGCGCACCCGCCTGACCGCTTTTGCCACCACCATCAGCAAGAACGAACACATCGAATTTCCCTTCGCTCTGCGTCACGTGTAACGGTTTGAGCGCCGTCAGTCGGGTTGTGACAACGGGGAAGTATTCCTCAAACGGCTGTCCATTGACGACGATAGTGCCGTTACCGGGACGAATGCGCACGCGTGCAGTTGCTTCCTTGCGTCGCCCAGTGCCAATGAAATCTTTCATGTCGAACGTGACTAGAGTGAACACTACTTCGAGAGTGGATACGGCTCTGGTTGCTGGGCCTGGTGCGGGTGGGACGGACCAGCATAGACTTTGAGTTTGAGCCGCATGCGACGCCCAAGCCGATTTTTCGGAAGCATGCCATAGACAGCATGCTCGATAACCTTGGCTGGGTTGCGTGCAATCAGTTCGGCAAAGGATTCGAACCGTTCCCCACCGGGATAGCCAGTGTAGCGGAAATACTCCTTCTTCTCGGCACGCTTGCCTTTGAGAACGACTTTCTCTGCATTGACCACAACGACATAGTCGCCACAGTCCACGTGCGGAGTAAACGACGGCTTGTGTTTGCCACGGATAAGTGCTGCAATCCGGGATGCGAGCCGGCCAAGGGTCTGTCCGCTTGCGTCAACAACCCACCAGCGCCGCTCGACCTCACCAGTGCGCACCGAACGAGTGATCGTATCGGTCGGTTTCACGATCAGGACAGGTCAGGAAAATGAACAATCCATTTTTCAAGGCTGCAAAAATACTGCGACACCGTGATACTTGATGCATCGAGCATCGAAAATTCTCCGCCATTCCCTGCAGCAGGCGCGCTATGCCCGCATCGAGAAGTAGGTATTCTTGAGGAATTCATCCTGGAAAATGTCGTCGGGTACTGCATCGGCAGCTGCGGTGCGGAAGTGGTCTTCCCACTGCTCAGCTCCACAGCGACGGAGCTCGTCGCCTGCACGCTGGGCTGCGCGGCGCTCCCGCTCGATCTGTCGCTCCAGCGCTGCACGGCGACTGGCAATCCACGATGGATCGTCGAGGAGTTTTGCAATCACAAATGGCTCCTGACGAAGCATCCGCTCGATACGGCGCTGCTCGTACTCGATCCGGTAGAGCAATCGTCGGTGCATGGTGATAAGAGACTCCACCGAAGATTCCTCGCTGCTGCGGTACTGTGCCTCGATGCAGACGATTCCATGCACAGCACGGAGCCGCTCGAGATCACCCGCACTGTAGGCATCCTGGACGATGCTCCAGAACCGCTCGAATAGGTCCGCATTGCCGCTGCGGTCCGGATGCAGACGCTTGACCAGGTCACGATACAGTTGCGCGCACGCCTGTGCACGGGATACCCCATGGACAGATGGTCCGTGGGATGATTGCTCTGCGCGGGAAGTTGCTTCAACCCGCTCACGGTAGTGGCGGTGCTGACGCTCGACCAATTGGCAAATTCGGTGCAAGAGCGATGCGGTGATCGGTTCTCCCCGACGAACGTAGAGGTGCACCAGCTCGACAATGCGCTGCACCTGTGCAGCACGCAGCGTCTCAACCTGCAGCGTATGCTCCAACTCTCCGAATAATTCGGCATAGCGATCGAGCAAGCGCGGTCGTTCCTCAACCACAAGCTCGTACCAACGGTAGAGCACCTCCCGCAACTGCTGCTGCAGGTCCGCAATCACCTTGCGGTAAAACAGCACGGCTGGATGAACGACAATCGCAGCATTGCCCATGACGTGGGCATACAGTGATGGAACTGACCATCCATCCAACACAGGCATCACATGCTCATCTACTGCCGATAGCAAACAGCACAACCAGGTGGCTACCACGCCCGATTGCACCACCACGATGCAGACACCCGTGGCACACTCACTGAGCATGCTCCTGCTGGGTTTCAACGGATGATGAGCAAACTTACGGCAGTAGTAGTACTCGGTCCGATGATAGCAACGTGATAGGCTCCCGTTCCGTAGGCTGCCACCGATAGAGGCAACTGGTGGACTCCTCGTGGGAGCGATCCCTGAAAGAGTACAGCAGCAGTACCACGAGAGAGGCTCTGCAACTCGATGCGATACATGCCCGCTTCGATTGCAGAAAACACCAGCATTGCTTCATCGCTGGCTGGGTTGGGCGCCACATAAGCCTGGCGTTGTTCGGTAAATGTCGGCACGCGCTGTTGTTGGACGCGGCAAAGACTATCCACAACAATTTCCCCATTTTCGACACGCTCGAGGATAAATGCCTGCACCGATCGTTCCCAGTCAATCCCTGCCGGCGAGAGCAAACGAACCGTTTCGGACTGCTGGTTCGATGCCAGCAATAGCAGCGGAACACTGCCGACCGTGTCGCTCTGCCCAAAGGTCAAGCGAACCGAGATTGTGTCCCACTGCGACTGTCGCGGATGCTCTGCATAGAGCCGACGATCACCAACCACCGCAACCGACGGTGGCAAAATGACCCAACAGCGTGCTTGAAATTCCGATTGCTCAAAAAGTGGCACTCGGTACTGACGGTCGAGCACGATCGGGAGAGCAACTGTGTCTCCAACAGCACCCCGGCAACTCCCCAGGCGTAAGCCGAACGGATACCGAACCACTGTCCAGACGCTATCGCTGGCAATCGGGGTGCGCTCCATCCGCCACATGCTCAGTTTGCCGCTGGCGGTTGCAACAAAAAACGTATCACTCAAGGGATGACACCCAATGGCGACGATCGCATCGCGCACCTCAACCGGCGGATGCACTGCATCACCGCTGGCAATGCTCCACTGGAAGAGCATGCCGCTTCGATCCCCTGCCAGAAGGCGGCTTCCATCGCGGCTGAATGCAAGCGCATCGCTGGGGCCACGCAGCTCGGCGAACACATGCACCGCACGCCAATTTGCATAGTCCCAAAGACGGACCGTTTGATCCTCACCCGCAGATGCCAGGTAGCGTCCCTGGGGCGAAAACTCTAACGCCAGAACACGCGGCGATTGTGTGCCAGCATTGCCATGTCCGAGCAAGTAGATGCGCTCGGTGCTGCTGCCGAGATTGTCCCATGGTTCGATGATGATGACGCCATCAACTCCAGTATGGGCAAGCAGACGTCCACTTGGGTCGAAAGCCACAGCATGCACCGCACCAAGTGCTTGAGAGAGTATGCTCCCGACCATTTCGCGCCGCGCAAGATCCCAGATTCGAACGTAGCCATCGGCATAGCCCGCAGCAATGATGGGAAGGACAGGATGTGCCGCCATCGCAACAATCGGCGCAGCAAAGGCGCCACCAAACGACACACTACCCTCACCGCTTTGAAGAGAAACGACCACCAGACGAGAACCATCGGCAACGATAACCGAATCGGTTGACCCCGGATGCCGGCACATGCGCGATGGCTTGTCCACATCCCCAAGCTGAACACCCCGCGCAACGTCCTGCTCGACCTGGCATAGCAGCCGCTTCCGTACCAGCGCGATCACACGTGCCGAGGCATCCCACCACGCCGTGACCACGGTGTCAGGAAGTTGGAGCTGAGCGACCACCGTCGGTGTTCCGTTGGCGACCAGTTGCGCTTTGATCAGAACAGCAACGGTATCAAGCGACGGGATCACCCATTCGGTGCTCTTGGTTGAGAGTGCGGTCGCAATCGGATGCCAGGTATGCCCTCGATCGGTCGAATACAGAACGTCAGTTGCCAGCGCTGTGGAATGTTCCCACTCGATACGGACAACCCTACCCGGATAGAGCACCTGCCCAGATCCCGGCGAGAGAATCCGAATCTGCGCAGAAATGGTCACGCACACCAATAACCAAACAACAAGCAGTCGCACTGCAACTTCAAACGCGGTGCTGGAACTTTTGTGCAATGTATCGGCAGAGGGCGTCAAAAACTGATAGCGCCTGCTATGGAGCCATTCGGCGGGCAGCGCCAGCGGCAATGATCATCTCGCCAACAGCGCAGGCAAGCGCGGCTCCGATCAGCCAGGGCCAAAGCTCGGCGCGTTGCCGTTCCCGTGCAACCAACGCACCAATGGACGCCTCTGCAGTGGCAAGCTCGACATCCTCCTTCCCCACCCGCTGGGCAATATACGACACGACTCGATCAGGTGGAACAAAACTTAGCTGTGCCTCCGAGGGTGGAACGTTGATGGCAAGAGCAGCAATTGGTTCAGGATCCGACTGCGGCAGAATAGCCATGCATCCCGGCAGGAGCGGACGCCCCACATCAACGACCACAGTGCCGGCAAAGCGAACTGCCCCCACGAGCGACTCAGCACCGGTTGCATCACGCAACCGAAAGGCATCTCCACTTCCAGCACGAGGCGATAACTCCACTCGACAGCGCTCGCCAACTGCAAAGTCTGCGCCAACCGATTCGGTAGCTGCCAAGTAGAGCACCGACCGCACTACGAACACCGGGAATAGCCCCGACGTCGGAAATGCGCTCCACTCCAGCGTTGGCGGCACCGCACAATACATCACCCGTCGTTTACCCACAATGTGTTCGCTGGCAAAAGCGCCACCTTCGATGCCGATGAGTGCAACCCCAGCAGTGCTTGCCAGAGCTTGCTCAATTGCTGGAGATTCGAGCGTCGTCACTGCACCACGTTCTGCGCGGAATACCCCCGCAAAGAGCGGATGCTGCTCATCAGCCCCACGGAGTTCATAGAAGCTGTTCGTTCGAGGTGGTAGCGCCACCAGTGGCCCGATACCCAGATCGGCAGCGAATTGCTGCTGCTCGCCCGCGGAAGCATGGGCACTGGCAAAAAGGAGTACATTTCCGCGTCCGGCATTCAGGTAGGCACGAATCTGTTCGAGGCCACTCCGTGAAAGGGGCTCGGTGAGAATCAGCACGTCGTAACCATCAAGGGCAAGGCCACTCAGTTGTGCTGGTTCGACGACGCGAACACGTGGCGCCTGGCGCTGTCCGATCGCGGTCAAGGCTGCTTCTAAGTACACTGTTGCATCGGGTCTGCCAACAATGAGCACATTCGGCATGGGCGGCACCACCAAGGCGAATAGGCGTCGGTTGTCGCTTTCGCACGCATCGGGTTCCACTTCAATGCTCCCAGCAACAAAGCCACTCGCAGGTGCTGGTGCAAGGAGCGACAGCGTCCGCACCTGCCCCGCAGAAAGATCGAACGCCCGCTGAGCGACGTGCTCGCCGTTGAAGCGCATGCGAACAACTGCCCCGTTTGCATCACGGGCGGAATTGTTCCGTACCCGAACGGTTACTTCGACCGGTTTGCCGGGTTCGACAATGCGCGTGACAACGCCAACGGAATCGATGCCGAGATCAAGCTGATCGAGCGTGGTTCCATCAGCGGCTGGAACAACCACCACTCGCTCGGCTGGAAGCGACAGCGCAAGCGAATCATTCCACCGAAACAGGTTCGTTTGGAAATCGCTGATGATGTAGAGTTCTCGATGGGCATTCTGTGCGGTGGCAAGTGTCGCTTGTGCAACCTCGAGCAATTGATCGAGAGGGACATGGCCGTATGCTAACGGGAGGGCTTGCAGCTCATCGCGGACTGCTCCGATTGCTGAAGTGAGTTCGATACGTTTCGATTGCAGCAGCGCACTGGCTGTCACCACGGCCACCTCGTCCCCACTTTTGAGGGCGTCGAGAATCTGCATCGCCTGGCGGACAGCCCAGCGGAAGCGATTGCCACGACTATCACGCGCATCCATGCTCGGCGAATTATCGAGCACAATGACTACGCTGCTGCGTACCTGACCGCCGAGAACAGGCACCGACGTGGGAATCACCGGACGTGCGAACGCAAGCACCGCAAGCACCACCAGTAGCGTCCGCAACACCAGCAGCAGCCATTGCTCTACCTTGAGCCGCCGAACCTGCGAGCGCTGCAGCTCCTGCAAAAACCGGAGGGTGCTAAACTCGATCGTGCGAAGCTTCCGCACGTTGAGCAAGTGCAGCAGAATAGGAATCGCTGCTGCGACCAGCCCGATGAGCATGAGCGGATTGAAAAACTGCATTGCGGTCCGAAGTGGTGGCGTGTTTCAAAGTTACAGCACAGCGTGCGCACAAACGGACCATGTACGCCTTTCGTGTTCGTTCTGCCAGCAGCCTTCTCAAGACGTCGTAGTTTTGCATCCACACCAGTACTCCATGCAGCATGAAAATCGGTTCGCTTCAGATCGAGCAGGGTGTACTCCTTGCACCGATGGAGGACGTCAGCGATTCGCCGTTCCGTCGCCTGTGCCGGCGATATGGCGCCGACATTGTGTACACCGAGTTCATCTCCAGCGACGGGTTAGTGCGTAATGCAGCGCGTTCGTTTGCCAAGCTGCGCATTGAACCGGAAGAACATCCCATTGCCGTTCAGATTTTCGGCGGGGACATTCCCACCATGGTTGAAGCCGCACGCATTGCAGTCGAAAGTGCACCGGATTTCCTCGACATCAACTGCGGATGCTGGGTTAAAAATGTTGTGGCTCGCAATGCCGGTGCCGCCTTGTTGAAAGATCCTCCGCGGATGGTCGCAATGGCACGCGCCCTGGTTGAGAGCGTCCCTCTACCGGTAACGGTCAAAACTCGGCTGGGATGGGACCGCTCCTCGATCGTCATTTGCGAAGTCGCGCGTATGCTCGAAGATGCCGGTGTGGCAGCGCTTGCCATACACTGCCGAACACGCGATATGGGACACAGCGGCTCCGCCGATTGGTCGTGGGTCGCAAGGGTCAAAGAAACCGTCTCGATTCCGGTCATTCTCAATGGCGATGTGACGTCGGCTCGCGACGTCGTGCGCGCCTTCGCCGAAACTGGCTGCGATGCCGTCATGATTGGTAGAGCAGCCATTGGCAACCCCTTCATTTTTCGCCAGGCGAAAACACTCCTCCGCACCGGAGTTGAGGAGCCGCCACCGTCGCCCAATGAATGCATTGCCGTCTGCCTGGAGCATCTGCGCTTGCTCATCGAGTATCGCGGCAATGAGCAACGTGCAACAACCGAGTTCCGCAAGTTTTACGCTGGCTATCTGAAAGGCTTACCCCATTCGGCGACGGTGCGACGCCATTTGATGACCCTGGACACCTATACAGCAATCGCCGACTCCTTGCTGCAGTATGCCGAGCAACTTCGCATGCTGCCTGCGCTGGCGCAGCACACTGTTTCTTTGTCCGAACCAGAATCCGTTTGCACTGACTAATCATCCTCTGCACCTGACCAGTGGCTAAAACATCATCGAACCGACGGAAGCGTTCGCAACGGCAGGAGGTCCCTCCCCAACCGGAGACAACGGCATCGGCTGAAACGCAGAAGGAACCGGAGCAATCAGCATCACCACCACGCGCACGCCGTCAGAACAGGCGGAGGACGCAAGCAAACGCAGCAACCGCCACTGCTCCACCTCCGGAGGACATTGCTGCATTCGTCCATTCGCTCAAGCAATCGCAGCAAGAGCGACTCGAGAACATTATTCCTCCCGTATCATCGCCAGAACCAACGCCCTCCTCCCCAGAGCCAACCAAAGCCGAACCCGTCACCAACGGCACAGCCCACCGTTCATCCCGAACTAAGCGTCGCCGCAGACCCAAACGGGCATCTGCTCAACAGGAAACGGCGTCTCCGGCAGCTCCAGAAGCAATCGAACGCCCACGGGCGGATGAACAATCACTGGCAACAGAACAGCCGCCAGCCCACACACAACAGCAACGGCCGGCAAAGCAAAAAGAACCACACCAGCCACCCAAACACAAAACCACACCACCCCAGCAGTCAGCCGAGCAGACGGTTAGCACGCCGGCACACTCCAAGCCAAAACGGCCGCGACGCACGTTCGTCATCCGCGATCTTGTCCGCATGCCGGAGATTCCCGATGAGTGCATCCCGCTCATCGAACGAGTGGAAGGTATGCTCCGCGATGAACTCAGTGTTGAAGCAGGCGCAACCATTGTGCTTGCAACAAGCGGTGGTGTTGATTCGGTTACGTTGCTGGATGTGCTCACCATTCTCTCGTACGAGCATGGCTATGCGCTCCACCTTGCGCACGTCAACCATCAGCTTCGTGGGGATGAATCGGAGCGTGACGAAGCATTTGTCCGATCGCTGGCAAAACGGTACGACATTCCCTGTCACGTAACGCGTGTGGATACTCGCCGCTATGCTCGCTCACATCGTCTCAGCATTGAGGAAGCAGCTCGGGAAACCCGATACCGTTTCCTCCGGCAGTTGAGTGCAAGCGTGCATGCTCAGTACTGCGCTGTTGCCCATACCGCTGACGATACAGCCGAAACGCTGCTGCTCAATTTGTTCCGCGGCAGCGGGCTGACCGGCCTTGCCGCGATTCCTCCCAAGCGACCGCTGACCAAGCGAGCATACCTAATCCGTCCGCTGCTGGGTTTGACGCGTGAGGAGATTCTACGCTATGCAACGGCGCGCGCGCTCGAGTGGGTTGAAGACAGCACAAACACCGACACCTCGTACCTGCGCAACCGTGTCCGCCACCAGGTAATCCCAACGCTCAAGGAGCATTTCAACTCGCGCATCATCGAGACACTTTCGCGGACAGCACAGCTTCTCCGCGGAGCCGATGGATTCATCGAATCCCTCATCGAGAGCACCTTCCTGCAGATTGCGCACATTAGCGACAGTCGAGTCGAGCTCGACCGCGCACAGCTTGCACTGCTCCAGCCATTTATGCAGGGTGAGATAGTCGAGCGAGCCCTCCGAGAGTTGACCAGCACCCAGCCCATCTCTCACTCCGCCGTCGAACGCGTCCTATCGCTGCTGAGCGCTGAAAACGGCACGCGGCAGAATGTGGTCGGAGACATCGTCGCTCTTGCCGACCGCGAACGCATTGTGCTCAGCCAGCCGAGCGCCGTTCAAACAATCTACCTGCCAATTTTCAAACTGGGGAGCTATTCAATCGGGCGCTACACCATCACGCTCGAGGAGGTCAGCCGCAACGAAGTCCGCTTAGGAGCCGATCCCAACGTCGAGTATTTCGACTACGATCGGTTGCCTTATCGCCTGTTTTTCCGAACCTGGCAAGCAGGCGACCGTTTTGCTCCCATTGGCATGGAGGGGCACCACGTGCTCGTTGCTGACTACCTGACCAATGCAAAAGCAAGCAACCACGACCGCCGCACCGCTGTCGTATTGGCAACAGCAGACGACGTCGTTTGGCTCTGCGGTTATCGGATAAGCGAACACTACAAACTCACCAATGAAACCCGACGGATCATTCGAGCAACCTTCCACCGGAACTAAACCCGAACGCGTGATACTGCACGGACGCCCCTTCGAGTTGTTCATTGACCGGCGCGCCATTGCTGCCGCCGTTGCGCAGATTGCCCGATCAATCGAACGTGACTATGCCGAGACAGAACCGGTTTTGCTGGTTGTCCTCAAAGGCGCACTGCTCTTTGCAGCGGACTTGGTACGCACACTGTCGCTTCCTCTTCGTCTCGAGTTTGTCCGTGCATCGAGCTATGGCGCTGCAATGCAGAGCTCGGGAACGGTGGCGTTCCATGGGGGTGAGGAAAACGTGCTCGATGCAGTCCGCAATCGCGACGTTCTCATCATCGAGGACATTGCCGATAGCGGAACCACTCTGGCAGCCATTACCGATCATATTCGGCAATACAATCCCCGCTCGGTTGCCGTTGCAGCCCTCCTTTCCAAACCGGCCGTGCACAAGGGTCGCATTCCACTCCAGTACGTCGGCATTGAAATTGACCCCGTGTTCGTCGTCGGATACGGTCTCGACTACAACGAGCTGGGGCGGAATCTGCCCGATATTTATCGCCTTGCCGAATAGCTTGTAGCGCTTCTGAAGAGACGCTCGCAGCGGTGAAGCGTGCCTCTTCCGATTCATTTTCTGTTCAGAGTCGGTTCCATACCTTTGTAGGTCCCTGGAGGGGACGCCGTAGTGAGTTCCATTATCGAAGAGCGCACCATGCAGGTACACACACAGTGGATGCGGGTACCAGCGCGCCTTGTGAGTATCCCAGCAGTGACGCTCGCTGTTATCGCCGGTTTCGTCATCGCTTTGTCGAAGCTCAGCATTGCTGCCGCCAGCGACGACGTACCCCGCGACGTGCCACCCTTGCACATCGTTGAGAAAACAGCGTTTCCCGTTGTCTTCGAGGGGATTGCCTCGTACTATGCGCACTCCTTTCACGGGCGCCGTACCGCCAATGGCACGCGGTTCAACATGCACGAGTTTACCGCGGCACACCGCTGGTTGCCCTTCGGGACAATTCTGCGCGTGACCAATCCATCCTCGGGCGAATGCTTGCTGGTGCAAGTCAACGACCGTGGACCCTTTGTCAAGCGTCGAGTGCTGGATTTATCGTATGCCGCAGCAAACGCCCTCAACGTGAAGCTGGGCGCTATTCGCGCCGAAGGATTCACCCCTGCCGACGTTCTGACCGACTCTCTGGCATTGCTCTTCATCGGCCATCGGTATGAGCCATACCGCGCCGAAGGTACTGCGTTCGAGATCATCGAGGAACTCGACAACTTCAGCCTTGCACTGCGTTTACACCGCATGTACATCAACGATGCAGACATTGCGCTGGCGATCATCCCCGATCGCACGCAGGATGGCACCCCAAAACTTCGCTATGCGTTGGTGCGCTTGTCGCCGCTGACGGTCCGATCGGACGACTCAGTCGCAGCGCTGGTGCCATAGACTGCAAAGCGCGAAACATCCACCTGCAAAAAGTCGAGCGCGTTCCTCCAGAGGACGCGCTCTTTTGTTTCCTGGGGCAGTGGCATCTGTTCGATGAAGCGCCCATGCTCGAGATCACCAAGCGGGAACGGATAATCGCTGCCCAACACAACGCGACGATCGCCGACGACATCGAGCAAGTACGCAAAAGCACGTTCATCGTGGGTAATGCTATCAACCCAAAAATGGCCAGCGTAGTCTCGGGGGTCGCGCGTTCGGTTGATGTTGCACAAATCGGGTCGAGCACGCCACCCGTGCGAAATGCGCCCCAGCGTGAAGGGGAATGCGCCCCCAGCATGGGCAAACAGCATGCGCAAGCGGGGGAAGCGATCGAAGACGCCACCGCAAATGCAGCTATGAATTGCCAGTGCTGTTTCTGCAGGCATCCCCACAAGCCACTCGCCCCAGTACCGCTTCATCCGCTCTGCACCGACCATGTTCCATGGATGCACCAACACCGCACACCCAAGAGCTTCGGCTGCCTCGTAGAATGGAAACAGTCGCTCATCGTCGAGATTGGCACCATTGACGTTGGAGCCAATTTCCACGCCTGGCATACCGAGCTGATGCATGCAGCGCTCCATTTCCGCAATTGCTCGCGTGGTGTCCTGGAGTGGCACTGTTCCGAGCGCGATGAAACGATCTGGATAACGCTCAACGACACTGGCAAGATGATCGTTGACAAAGCGCGCCCACTGGTGCGTATGCTCCGGCTGCGCCCAGTAGTAGAACAGCACTGGAACGGTGCAGAGCACCATCACATCCACACCGTGGCGGTCCATGTCTTCGATCACTGCAGCAGGGTCCCATGCATTCCGCTGCACCTCGCGGAAAAAGGTCCCATCGTCGCGCATCATCCGCGCGGCTCCGTCGCGGTAGTGGTCCAACACAATGAAACCACCATAGCCAAAGCGCTCGTGGAGCGGCTCCCAGCGCTCGGGCATGATGTGCGCGTGAATATCAATTTTCAGCATGACCTGGCGACCAACGGATTATGCCTTCGGGGGCGACGGCGGCTCCATCACTGCTCCGCACGCACTGCAGGTGCGATGCTCTACGCTGCTATAGAACCGCTCGAAAATGGGAGGCAGTTGCTTGACGATGTCCGATACGTGCAAGAATTCCTCGTACAGCTTGTTGCCACACTGCTCGCAAAACCACATGAATCCATCTAACTCATCGGGACGGCGCTTGCGCTCGACGACCAATCCAACGGTGTTCGGTCCGCGCTGGGGTGAATGGGGGACGCGTGCGGGCAAAAGGAACATCTCTCCCTGACGAATGGGAATGTCTCGCGGTTGGCCGTCGTCAATGATCTTGACGGTGATATCCCCCTCGATTTGGTAGAATAGTTCCTCGCCTTCATCGTAGTGGTAGTCCTTCCGTGAGTTCGGACCGCCGACAACCATCACGATAAAATCGCCGCCGTCGTAGATACACTGATTGCCGACAGGAGGTTTGAGCAGGTCGCGATGGTCTTCAATCCATTGCAAAAAGTTGATCGGTGCTGCGACTGCCATGGCACAATACTCGGACGGTGGAACATGCCAGGCGCAAATTACAATGCAGCTCATTGTAACTTGCCTTTCCCATGGCAATCGCAATCATTCAAACAGCCTTCTTGGGCGATACCGCGCTGAGCATGCTCTTCGCCGAACAGGTACGCCGAGCATTCCCGTCACAGCCGATCGTCTTCGTCTGCCGCCCCGATGGTACAAGCCTTGCCGCAGCACATCCGGCAATTAGCCAGGTCATTACCTACGACAAACGCGGGCGCGATCGTGGAATCAGCGGAATTGCACGCATGGCAGCTCGGCTTCGCGCGCAGCATGTCGAGTATGCGTTCTGTCTGCAACGGAGCATTCGCACCACACTGGTTGCGCTGGCAAGTCGAGCGCGGTATCGCATCGGCTTCTCCACGGCTGCGGGAGCGCTGCTGCTGACCCACCGCGTTCGTCCTACGCCTGGACTCCACGAAGTGGAACGGAATCGGCTGCTGCTCGAAGTGCTCGGCATCCAACCGTCACCGATTGCACTACCGCTGGAGTTGCGTCTTTCTCCCCATCAGCAGGAGCAGGTATCCCATGCATTGGCAGCGTGCGAAGTCCACCGTGGGCATCGGCTGGTTGCTATTGCACCCGGTGCGGTCTGGACAACTAAACGATGGTTGCCGGAACGCTTTGCTCATATCGCAGTGCAGCTCCAATCGTTGGGAGCACGCGTTGCCTTCATCGGTGGTGCCGATGATGCTGCTCTCTGCACGGCATTGGCTGGACATGTCGGTGCTGTCAGCCTTGCGGGAATGCTCGACCCGGCAGCAACGGTTGCCTTCTTGCGGCGGTGTGCACTGCTCATCGCCAACGACAGCGCGCCAACACACCTAGCAACATTGGCTGCCTGCCCGACGATCACCATTTTCGGTTCAACGGTGCCTGCCTTCGGTTTTACGCCGCTGGTACCCGGTTCAGCCGTCATCGAGCCACCACCGCTTTATTGCCGCCCGTGTGGTGCGCACGGTCGGCGGCGGTGTCCACGCGGCACACTCGAATGTATGCACTCGATCGCAGCAGAAGTCGTCTTTGAGCGCGCACGCACGATCTTGGAACACCCATCCTCATGAAAATGCCACCACCGGCCTCCGCAGCGCGGGAACAACACATTCGACTCAACAAATTCCTTGCAGACGCAGGAATCGCCTCTCGTCGGAAAGCCGATGAGCTTATCGCACGCGGCGTCGTCAAGGTCAACGGACGCGTCGTCACCGAACTTGGCACCAAAGTCCATCCGGGCGATCTCGTCACCGTTGAGGGAAAGCCCGTTTCGCCGACCAAGCACTTGACCTATATCGTGCTCAACAAACCCAAAGACTACATCACCACCACCAGCGATGAGCGCGGACGGAAAACGGTCCTCGATCTGGTGCCCCTCAAAACGCGTCTCTACCCGGTCGGGCGGCTGGACCGCAATACCACCGGTGTCTTGTTATTGACGAACGATGGTGAGCTGGCAGCACGCTTGACCCACCCACGCTATGGCGTTGAGCGCGAGTACATTGTCGGGTTGGATAAGCCCCTCGAGCCACGGCATGCAGCACAGATTGCGCGTGGCGTCGAGCTCGATGGCGAAAAAACTGGACCGGCAGAGGTGCTGATTTCTCCCGAGGATGCACGCCAGGTCTCGATCATCCTTCGCGAAGGAAAGAATCGCGAGGTCCGCCGTCTGTTTGAACACGTTGGCTATGAGGTTCGCAAGCTCCACCGCAGTCGCTACGGCATCATCACGGTCCGTGGGCTTAGTCGGGGCGAGTACCGCCACCTGAGCCGGCAGGAAGTCGTGGCGCTCCGTCAATTGGTCGGACTTGCATAAGATGTTTCACCTTCGGAGCAACCACAATGAACCGACGCGAGTTTGTTGAGCTTGGTCTTGCAGCTAGCGCTTCGCTTGTTACGCTGAGTCCAGCAGCTATCGCCAATGACGAAAAGCCCAAAACCCATACCCTACCACCGCTGCCCTACGCCTACGACGCATTGGAGCCATACATTGACGCCAAGACGATGGAGCTCCACCACTCTAAGCACCATCAGGCATACGTGGACGGTCTCAACAAAGCCGAAGCGGAGCTGGCGAAAGCACGTTCATCGGGCGATTATGCAACCATCGAGTACTGGTCGAAGAAAGCTGCGTTCAATGGGGGCGGACACTTTTTACACTCGATGTTCTGGCAAATCATGGCACCACCGGCAAAGGGTGGCGGCGGCAAGATTCCTCCACGGCTGGAGAAAGCACTCGTCGAGAATTTCGGTACGGTGGAAGCGTTCCGCAAGCACTTCAGCGCTGCTGCTGCAGCCGTCGAGGGAAGCGGATGGGCATTGCTCCACTGCCGCCCCACCGATGGACGCCTGCTGATCCTCCAAGCAGAAAATCAACACAAGCTCACGCCATGGGGAGTGGTCCCCATCATGGGAATTGACGTCTGGGAACATGCATACTACCTCAAGTACCAAAACCGCCGTGCAGAATACATCAACGCCTGGTGGAATGTCGTCAACTGGGAAAAGGTCGAGGACAACTACCTCCGGAGCTTGGGACAGTAGAAGGTTGGCCAGACACGCTCGCACGCTCTGGCAGCATGTTGCTACTGTGGCAGAACGGTTGGGACATCAGCACGTCTTTCTCCTTGCTGCTGGAATTGCCTTCAATGTCTTGCTGTGCGTGTTGCCGTTGCTGGGGTTGGTCATCGTTGTGGCATCGCTGCTTGTGCCTTCTGAGGTTGTTACCACCGCGATCACCAATGTCATTGCTGGTGCACTGCCACCGACGCAGCAGATTTACGACCTCCTCAAACAACTGCTGATCGAAATCGAGCGGGTACGATCCTATGCACTAACGGCGACACTGGTAGCCGGCGCTGTTCTCCTGTGGACAGCATCGGCGCTGCTGAGCTCGCTCCGCACCGCTCTCAATGCCATCTTTAGCATTCCAACGCCTGGGTCGTTCGTATGGTACAAGCTGCGCGACCTGCTGTTGACACTGGTACTGGTGCTCATCGTTACCATGATGTTGCTGGTGACGCCGCTGCTGTCGTTGCTTGGCTCAAACCTGGGAGAAGCAATCCCCCTGCTTGCACAGATTCACCTGACCGGATGGCTCAGTTTCGGCGCCCACGTTGCCAGTGCACTGGTGCTGATGTACCTGCTCTACCATTTTGTGCCCAGCCGACCGCAACCGCTGTTTATCATCGTGCGGGCAAGTCTTGTGGCGCTGGTGCTGTGGGAAATTGCGCGGTTGGGATTTAGTGCCTACATCGCACACGCTCGTTCACTGGGAGCAATCTACGGCACCTTTTCGCTTGTTGTGATTGCTGCGCTGTGGATCTATTACACCGCCCTCATCGTGCTGGTCTCAGCCGAAATCGCAGAGTACTGGTGGGAGCAGCGCCACACTAAAACTTGAGGTATCGCTCCCAGACTTGGTAGAGCTTCCAGGTCGCTACTACATCCGCCAAGCAGTAGTCGGCAATCGTTGCGTACTCCTTATCGGCGTAGAGCGCAGAGACTTTGGTCCCGTCAACGCCGTGGCTTTTCGGTGACTCGATGCCGAAGGCTTTCGTGAGAAAATCCAGATTGTAGCGACGGGTAGCGCCGATACTTTGGGGAGAGTAGAACGTAAACTCATCAAGCAAATCGGTGTGCCTCTCGTAGCGGTAGCGCGTTCCTTCCATCAGATTGACCGAGGGCCGCACACCTAACACCGCCGAACGAAGCATCAGAAATGGAAAATCGAACATCCGTCCGTTGAAGGTGATGTAGTGCGCACCGCGGCATTCCTCCGAAACAAGAAACTTCCAGAAATCCCGCAAGAGGGCGCGCTCGCTGTAGAGGTAGAGCTTTCCTCCCTGCTCCAGTTCGTGCGGGTCACCAGGGCGATCGGCATCGGTTTGGTCGTTCATCAAGCAGACGCGTTTGCGCTCGGTGACGGTATCGCCATCACGCTCGAGCAGATAGAGTCCAATGCACACAATAAAGCCCGTCAATGGCGCCAATGCCATTTGCTTTTTTCGCTCCTCCTGCTCCTCGGGCGATTCAGCTCGCGCCAGCAAATATGCTTGTTGGGACTGGTCGAACAGGTCCCATGGCAGCGGGGATGTCTCGATGTCAATGACAAGAAATTTTTCCATCGGGCAGAAGGCTTATCCGTTGTCGAAATGGGTATCGGGCACACCATCCAAGCGTGCGGTTATGTCGCCGATGATCTCGGTAAAGCTTCGTTCGTCGAACGGTGAGCGCAGGTGTGCCAGCTCGACCAGCTCCAGGAACGATCGAGTCCCGCCAGCACGGCAGAGTTCCAGGTAATCGCTCCACGCACTAGCTCGATCGGTCTTCGCGCGAACCCAGAACTGAAGCGCACAAATTTGTGCGAGTGCATAGTCAACGTAGTAGAACGGAGACTCGTAGATATGCCGTTGCTGCTGCCAGACAACACCTGAGTCGAGGAAGGAATCTCCATCGTAATCGCGGAAGGGCAAGTACTGCTGTTCCAACATCCGCCAGCACTGTTTGCGTTCGGCAGGGCTCATTGTCGGGTTGTTGTACACTTCATGCTGGAAGTGATCAACCAGCACGGCATACGGCAGAAAAAGCAGTGCCCCGCTGAGGTGTTGGAATTGATACTTGTCCTCGTCCTCGCCGAAAAATCGCTTAATCCATGGCCACGCGAAAAACTCCATGCTCATCGAGTGGATCTCGCATGCCTCGTAGGTGGGGAACCAATATTCGGGTGCTCGATGATGGCGGCTCGAATAGCACTGGAACGCGTGCCCAAACTCATGCGTGAGGACGTCCACATCGTGTGCGGTGCCGTTGAAGTTCGCGAAGATGAACGGCACACCGTACGCAGCCAGAAACGTGCAGTAGCCCCCAGTGGCTTTGCGCGGTCGGGTGAGCAGGTCCATCAAGTGGCGTTGCTCCATGAGCTGAAAGAACTCGTCGGTCTGGGGCGACATCTCGGCATACATCGTGCGCGCTTGGGCGATGATCCAATCGGGCGAACCTTTCGGTGTCGCATTGCCACTGCGATAGTGGAGCGGTTCATCCACGAACGTCAATCGTTCCAAACCAAGCCGCCGGGCTTGACGCTGCCGCAACCGCACAGCAACCGGAACAATGTGACGCAACACGTACTGCCGATACCGCGCAACATCAGCTGCCGTGTAGTCCGAACGCAGCATACGAACATACCCAAGCTCGGTAAACGAGGCGTACCCCAAACGATGGGCGATCTCGGTGCGGACCTTTACCAACTCGTCGTAGAGCCGATCGAGTTCGGCAGCATGGTCGCGGAAGTACTGCCACTTTGCTTCCGATGCTGCGCGGCGAATTGCCCGATCGGTGTGCTGCAGGTACGGAACGATGCTCGAAAGGTTTAGCGTCTTGCCGTCGAAGGGAATCTCTGCCGAGGCGAGCAATTTTTGGTACTCGGTCGCGAGCGCATTTTCCCGCTGGAGCAATTCGATCACCGCAGGCGACTGACTCCGCACCGACAGTTCCGCAATGCGGAAGAGCTGCACTCCCCACTGGTGCTCAAGCGCCGCACGGTAGGGCGAGCTGATCAACGCACGGTACAGATCGTTGACCCGCTCGGCAACTATCGGACGGATGGTGTCCATGTACTCCTGTTCGGCGCTGTAGAATTCATCGCTGGTATCACACGAATGCCGTATCGAGACGATCGTGGCTGCGGTATCGAGCTCGATTCGGTACGCGTTCATTTGCGCAAGAAGCTCTGATTGCTCTTCCGCGCTGGTTGCGGTTCGGAAACGATTCAAGCACTGTTCCCATTCACGCTCGAACGCTGCCAGGTCGGGTCGAACGTAGGGCAGGTTCTCAAAGTTGCTGAAGGGTTGATGTGTTGTCATTGTGCAGAATAAGCAGTTAGGAAACCATGGTCTCGGGAAGTAATTCGACGTGCATCCACCGTATTCCATTGGCACTGAGCTGGGTAAGCAGCGTCAGCACTTCGGATGAATCAATGGGCGCATCGGCGGTATATCGGCAACGATACCAGTTGACCATCGTCACTGGTGGGGGCGGCCCGGGAAACAGTTTCGTACCTCGGTTTGAAATCATTGTCAGCGCCAAGCCACCGCTCCGTTCAGGCACGGGAGGGAGTCGGTCGAACTGGTTCCATTCGACAAAGACATCAACCCCGCGCCAGTTCGACACCGTGCTCGGTGTTGGTAAAGGCGGATCGGGTATTACAACCGGTTGCTGGTCTCGAGCACCCTCGTCGGATGGAGTATCGCCGAGCCGCGCAATGATCGCATGGCAGAACTGGTCGGTTGATGCAGTGCCCCCCAAATCGCGCGTCATGATACCGGCTTTCAGTGTTGCAAAAAGGGCATGCTCTATCCGACGCGCATAGCGCCCCATGCCAATGTGCTCGAGCATCTGGATCGCTGACAGCAGCAATGCTGTCGGATTGGCGATTCCTTTACCAGCGATGTCTGGGGCTGAACCGTGGACTGCCTCGAAGACTGCATGCCGACGGCCAATATTTCCACCAGGAGCAACCCCTAAGCCACCGACAAGCCCTGCACACAAGTCGCTGACAATATCCCCAAACAGGTTCGGTAGGACAAGCACATCGAACGTTTCTGGACGAACGACCAGTTGCATACAGGCATTGTCCACGATGATGTCGTCGGCAACAATGTCGGGATAGTCCTGTGCAACTTGGCGGAAGCACTCCAAGAACAGGCCGTCGCTCTGCTTGTGAATATTCGCCTTGTGGACACACGTCACGCGACGACGGCCAAGCTGCCGTGCCAGCGCAAACGCGTACTGGTGGACGAGCATGCTCCCTTGCCGTGTGATAATGCGGAGTGTCTGTGCGACGTCGGCTGTTTGTTGGTGTTCGATCGCGCTGTAGGTATCCTCGATGTTCTCTCTGACAACGATGAGGTCCACATTCCCAAAGCGGGTCACGATTCCCGGCAGGGATTTGGCTGGGCGGACATTGGCAAATAGGTCGAGCGCTGTTCGAATTGCGACGTTGACGCTCCGATGGCCTGTGCCCACCGGTGTTGTTGTCGGACCTTTGAGAGCAACGCCGTTGCGGCGGATTGAGTCGAGCGTTTCTGCCGGAAGCGGTGAGCCACACTGTTCGAAGCAAGCTAAGCCCGCTGGCACTTCCTCCCACTCGATGGGAACACCCGCAGCATGAACAATGCGCACCACTGCATCGGTAATCTCTGGACCAATCCCGTCGCCGCGGATGAGCGTTACGCGACGGTGAGCATGCATCCGATCACCCATCAGCCGATCCGCTCGACTAAGACTGCCGTTGCTTCCCCGCCGCCGATGCACAGCGCGGCAACGCCGTAGCGCTTCCCATACCGACCGAGTGCGTAGAGCAGGGTGGTCAGAATGCGCGCACCACTGGCACCAATTGGATGGCCTAAGGCCACAGCACCGCCATGCACATTGAGCTTTTCGTGGGGAATACCAAGTTGCTGCTTTGCTGCCAGTGCCGTTACCGCGAACGCTTCGTTGATCTCGAATAGGTCAACTTGATCAACGCTCATCCCAGCTTTTGCCAACAGCCGCTCGATGCTGTAGATCGGCGCGGTATTGAAGTCCTCTGGCGCATGAGCATAGGTTGCTTGCGCAACGATCCGTGCCAAGGGCTTCTTCCCGTGCGCAGCCGCCCATTGCTCGCTTGCCAGTACCAGTGCAGCAGCACCATCGTCAATCGAACTGGCGTTGGCAGCCGTCACGGTGCCGTCGGCGGTGAAGACTGGCTTGAGCTGCGGTATTTTCTCGAACTTGACTTTCTGCGGCTCTTCATCGAGCGTGACTGTTGTCTGCTCTTTTCCGCTGCGGACCACAACAGGTACAATTTCATCGGCGAAGTATCCTTCCTGGTGTGCACGGATCGCGCGGCGATAGCTTTCGATGGCATACTCGTCCTGTTCGGCGCGCCCAATGTTACAGGCAGCAGCACAGCGATCAGCAAAAACGCCCATCGGTTCAGGTTGATAGGCATCGGTGAGGCCATCGAGCAGCATAGAGTCGAGCACCTGGCCATGCCCGTACCGATAGCCGGTACGCCCTTTGGGTAGCAGGTAGGGTGCATTGCTCATGGACTCTTGCCCGCCGGCGACGACGACCTCGGCATCACCACACCGTATCGCCTGATCGGCGAGCATGACCGATTTGAGACCACTGCCACAAACTTTGTTGATCGTCATGCAGGGAACAGTAACTGGTAGCCCCGCACCGATTGCTGCTTGCCGCGCGGGAGCTTGCCCAACGCCAGCAGTGAGGACGTTGCCCATAATGACTTCGCTGACCTGATCCGGCGCAACGCCGGCGCGTTCAAGTGCTGCCTTGATTGCCACAGCACCCAACTGCGGTGCCGTTAGCGACGACAGCGAACCCATAAATGCACCGATCGGTGTCCGCGCTGCCGAGAGAATGACCGTTGATGACATAGCAAATCGTTGTGCTGGTGTACAGAACAAACCGAACAAAAATACGGCACCTCCGACAGGGTACACCTGCAACCATCCTCGTTGGCTTTGGAACATGCTCGACAGAAAAACGTTTTGCACATATCCAGCTGGCGCTGTATTTTCGCGCCGCTTGTTTTTCCGATGAATCAATAGACGCTTCCATGTTCTGCGGAAATTGCCGACGACGAACGTTGCGACGACCCTGCCTCCTGTGGCATGGGAAGGCGCGCGTATTGTCGGGACGGAACGTTTCGCAGATCGAAGACCCCTGAGCAACCGACACATTCAACACTGAACGCCGCTTCCTGTGCCATCGGGAAGCGGCGTTTTGCGTTTTTGTTCAACCGTATCCAGCTGCCATGGACACTGCAACGCTCCAACCGCCCCTGTCTGCGGAGGCAATCACCGTCGAGGTTGCCACCGCCGAGCACGAGCATTTTGCCGAGGAGATTTCAGCGCTCATCGAGCAATCAGCGCTCCAGCGAGGGACAGGAATTGCCAAGCGCCCACCGGACTACATTCGCCAGAAGATGCGCGAAGGAAAAGCTATCATTGCACACTGGCAGGGTAGGCTGGTTGGATTCTGTTACATCGAAACCTGGGAGCACGGGCGATACGTTGCCAATTCTGGGCTGATCGTCGCGCCGGACTACCGCAAACTTGGCATCGCACGGCGAATCAAGCGTGCTGCCTTTGAACGGTCGCGCCAGCTTTACCCGAACGCAAAAATTTTCGGCATTACCACCAGCGCCGCCGTGATGAAGCTCAACTCCGAGCTGGGTTACCGTCCCGTCCACTTCTCCGAATTGACCACTGACGAGGAGTTCTGGCGCGGCTGTCAATCCTGCCGCAACTACGACATTCTCCAGCGCACCGGTCGCACCATGTGCCTTTGTACCGGGATGCTCTATGATCCGGCTGAACACATGGAGTACAGCCTTCCCTTAGCACTAGACACCACTGACTCAGTGCACCTATGAAACGCATCGTCCTTGCTTTCAGCGGTGGGTTGGATACCTCGTACTGTCTGCTGGCACTCCGCGCCGAGTATGGTTGGGAGGAAGTCCACACCGTCACCGTGGATACCGGTGGATTCACCGCCGATGAACGAGCCGCAATCGAACACCGTGCCCTCGAACTTGGAGCCACCTCCCACACGACACTGGATGGAACGCGTCCGCTCTACGAGCTGTGTGTGCGGTACTTGGTCTTTGGCAACGTGCTCCGGTACGGTACCTATCCACTCTCGGTCAGTGCTGAACGCGCCATTCAAGCACGCCTTATCGCTCAGCATGCACGAGCACTCGGTGCACAGGCCTTAGCGCATGGAAGCACCGGCGCAGGTAACGATCAGATCCGCTTCGATGCCTCCTGGAGTGTGCTGGCGCCTGAAATGGAGATTGTCACTCCGATCCGCGACCGCAACATCACCCGTGAGCAGGCATTGGCCTTCCTCCATAAGCACGGCGTCGCACTCGAGTACAATCGCCCGCCCTACTCGATCAACCGTGGCTTGTGGGGTACAACCATCGGCGGACATCAAACGTTGACCTCGCACAAGCCGCTGCCAGATGATGCCTTCCCGACACCGATCACTGCTACCGACAACCGTCGCGTGACGCTCCACTTCGCTTGCGGTGAGCTTGTCGGCTTTGATGGAACACTGTTCGAGCATCCGGTGCAGGCGATCGGCGGACTGGAAGATATCGCCGCACCGTACGGCATTGGCAGAGGTATGCACGTCGGGGATACCATCATCGGCACCAAAGGACGCGTCGGCTTCCAGGCTGCAGCACCACTGCTCATGATCGCAGCACATCACGCGCTGGAAAAGCACACCCTCACCAAATGGCAATTGATCCTCAAAGAGCAGATCGCGCAGTGGTACGGGCAACTTCTCCACGAGGGAATGTTCGAAGAACCCGCTCTGCGTGCCATCGAAGCGATGCTCGAGACAACGCAACAGACCGTCACTGGCGATGTCTTCGTCTGCCTTGAACCCAAGCGATTCGAAGTCGAGGGAATCGTTTCCCCCCACGATCTGATGCATCCACGCTTTGGGATGTACGGCGAGCAATCCAGCGATTGGAGCGCTGCCGACGTCCGCGGATTTGCACGCATCGCAGCTCAGCAATTGCGCATCTACCACACCATCAACGCCGATCAACTATGACTCAGGTTGGCATCATCGGAGCATCGGGATTTGTTGGAACGGAGCTGGCGCGCATCCTGGCGTTCCACCCACACGCCAAGCTTGCCTATGCAACAAGCCGCACACACGCTGGCAAACCGCTAAGCGCAGTGGCCCCCGACCTTGCTGGGATCGTTGATCTGGAGCTGCATGCCGAACCAGGCGACGCGGCGGTTGTCTTTCTGGCGGTACCGCACGGCACGACACACCACATCCTGGAGCAGTACCCGCATCTCCGTCGCAGCGTGATCATTGACCTAAGCAGCGACCATCGTGCTGACCCCGACTTTGTGTACGGCTTGCCAGAGCTCAATCGTGATCGAATCGGCCATGCACGCCGGATTGCCAATCCCGGATGCTTTGCAACGGCGCTGCTCCTTCCACTGCTACCACTGGCCACAAACCAGCTACTGCCATCAACGATCCATGCCAGCGGCATCACCGGTTCAACAGGCGCAGGCGCAGAGCTGAGCCCGACGCTCCACTTTTCCTGGCGCCATGCAAACGTCCAGGCCTACAGCATTCTTGGCCATCGCCATGCGCGCGAGGTTCTCACCGCACTCAACACCGATGCGCAGCTACACTTTGTGCCCTATCGCGGACCGTTCACCCGTGGCATCATCGTGACGGTCGTTGTGGCATTGCCACTCGATCAGGAGTCGCTGACGGCACTCTACCGGCAGTACTACCAGTCGCATCCGCTGGTGCAGCTATCTGACGACAATCCCGACCTCAAACGCATCGTCGGTACTTCCCGTGCACTCCTCCACTGCAGCACCGACGGCAAGACTGCTGCTATTGTTTGCGTTCTCGACAACATGCTCAAAGGTGCTGCAGCGCAAGCTGTGCAGAACATGAATCTCGCGCTCGGCATTGATGAATGCGCTGGGCTTCCCATGCGTGCAATCGGATGGTAACACGGAGCTGGATAACCCATGAACCATTTTACCGCACTTGCTGACGTTCCTGACCTTGCGCTGCTCCTCGAGCGTGCAGCCGAATGCAAGCGCACTCCCAACGCTTGGTCATCGCTCGGGCGTGGACGCACGCTCGGCATGGTGTTTTTCAATCCGAGTCTGCGAACCAGAGTCAGCGCGCATCGTGCCGCGACGCTGCTGGGGATAGATGTTGTGAGCATGAGTCCCGGTAGCGATACGTGGCTCTTGGAAACGCGCGATGGCGTCGTCATGGATGGTGCTGCTGCAGAGCACATTCGCGAAGCTGCCGCTGTGCTGGGTCGGTACGTTGATATTCTCGGCATTCGTTCCTTTGCACAGCTTACCAACCGCGACGAGGATTATGCCGAAACCATACTGGAGCGCTTCGTCGCGTGTGCTGGTGTACCCGTCATCAGCTTGGAATCGGCCACACGCCATCCCTTGCAGTCCTTGGCGGACATGCTGACCATTGAGCATTTCAAACGCACAAGCAGGCCGCGCGTTGTCCTTAGCTGGGCTCCTCATCCGAAAGCACTTCCGCAGGCAGTGCCGAATTCATTTGCAGAGTGGGCAATCGCGATGGGGTACGAACTGGTCATCACTCACCCGCCAGGATACGAGCTGGACGAACGCTTCACCGCAGGCGCAACGATCACACACGACCAGGATGCAGCATTCGACGGCGCTGACTTTGTCTATGCGAAAAACTGGTCAAGCTATCACGACTACGGCAAAATCCTCTGCCAAGACATGCGCTGGCAAATCACCCCCGAAAAGATGGCGCGAACACGCAACGCCTACTTCATGCATTGCCTTCCGATTCGGCGGAACATGATTGCCAGCGATGCAGTGCTGGACTCTCCTTCGTCCATCATCATTGAGCAAGCTGCCAACCGCGTTCCGGCAGCACAAGCAGTCTTGCGAACCATCCTGGAAGCCCAATGAAGTCGGTCCACGTTCTCAAAATCGGCGGTGAGTTGCTCGGCGACGACGATCACATTCGAGTGCTTGCACGGCGCATTGCACTGCTGCCACAACCTCTGGTGATTGTCCATGGTGGCGGACGACAAACCACCGAGCTCGCACAACGGCTCGGACTATCCCCACACTTCCACAATGGACGCCGCATCACCGACCACGCAATGCTCGACGTTCTGGTGATGACAACGGCTGGCATCCTCAATAAACGCTTGGTCGCGGCACTACTGGCAGCCGGTATCCGTGCCGTTGGCATTGCAGCATTCGATGGAGGAACAATTTGTGCCACTCGTCGCACAGGCAGCATTGACTTTGGTCTGGTGGGCGACCCGACGCGCACCGATGCCACCATGCTCATGCGCTTGCTGGAGCATGGCTATACACCGGTGATGTCTCCGCTGACCTACGACGGATGGGGGCAGTTGCTCAACACAAACGCCGATACCATTGCAGCAACGGTTGCAGTAATGTTCACCGCCCACGGATGGTCGGTTGAACTTTCCTTCTGCACACCCAGCGGCGGCGTTCTCGGTGCTGACGGTCAACTCCTGAGCGACCTCGATCGCACAAGCTACGCGGCGCTGAGCACCAGCGGAGTTATCCGCGATGGTATGCTCCCCAAGCTCGATGCAGCATTCTCCGCTGCTGCGTGCGGGGTCTGCGTTCGTGTCATTTCAGCGCAGGCATTGCCGCACCGCAGAGGAACACGCATCATCACCCATGCAACCGAACGACCATGAACGATGCGCTCGACCTTCTGTGTCGTCTGATTGCCACGCCTGCACCAAGTCGCCAGGAAGGTGCCCGTGCCGATATCCTCGCCGATTTTCTGGCCCAGCGCGGATTTCCACCCCACCGCGTGGGCAATAACGTTTGGACGCGGTCACCAGCGTTTGATCCATCCAAGCCCACGCTCCTGCTGAATTCGCATCTGGATACTGTCCAGCCATCGCAAGGATGGACGCGCGATCCACATCAGCCGACCATCGAAGAGGAAAAACTCTTCGGTCTTGGAAGCAACGATGCAGGTGCAAGTCTGGTTGCATTGGCGGTTGTGTTCACCGAACTCGGAGAGCAACAACTGCCCTTCAATCTTGTGTTCGCAGCCAGCGCTGAAGAGGAAATCAGCGGTGACGGTGGTATCGCGCTCGTCCTTCCTCACTTGCCCCCGATTGATGCTGCAATCGTCGGCGAGCCGACCTCGATGCGCATGGCAATTGCCGAGCGCGGATTGATGGTCGTGCATTGCGTTGCCGAGGGCGTCACCGGTCATGCAGCGCACGGCATGGGAACAAATGCCATTGACATTGCACTGGCCGACATTGCGTGGTTACATTCCCAGCCATTCGAGCGCGCCAGCAGTGTGCTTGGTCTGGTGCGTGCAACTGTAACGGTGATTGCGGCTGGTTCGCAGCACAACGTGATTCCTGATCGCTGCCGTTTTACCGTGGATATTCGCACCACCGATGCCTACACGCACGAGGAGATTGCCCGCCTGCTCGAGCAGCACTTGCAGTCGCGCATTGAGCGAATCTCGCTGCGGTTGCGGCCGTCCCGCTTGCCTGATGGCCACGTGCTCCTACGGGTAGCTCGGCGCTTAGGAGTTGAGTGCATTGCATCGCAGACACTTTCTGACCAAGCCCTTCTTCCGATGCCAAGCATCAAGATGGGTCCCGGCGATACGCAGCGTTCCCACACGGCCGATGAATACGTCCTGCTGTCGGAGATCCGCGAGGGCATCGAAGGCTACCGCCGGCTTCTGATGGCACTCGCAGATGAACCTGTTGAACACCTTGCATACCAACCATGAAACTCTGGGAAAAGCAGACAACCGCCCTTGACCGGCGCATTGAAGCATTCACGATCGGGCGTGACCGTGAACTCGATATAGCATTGGCTCCCTACGACGTGCGCGCATCCATCGCCCATGCCCAGATGCTCGGGGAATGCGGCATCATTCCAGCAGACCATGCAGCACAACTTGTCGCACAATTGCAGCACATTACCGAGCAGATCGAGGCTGGCAGATTTCGCATCGCCGACGGCATCGAGGACGTCCATTCGCAGCTCGAGCTGGAACTAATCAACGCACTCGGCACCATTGGCGAAAACATCCACACGGCACGCTCCCGCAACGATCAGGTGCTGACAGCATTAGCGCTGCTCATCCGCGATCGCATTTCCCAAACGACCCGGCAAATTGCTGCTTTTGCCGAATCCATGCTCTCCTGGGCACAGAAGCACCGCCGCATCCTCATGCCCGGCATGACACACATGCAAGCCGCAATGCCAACAACGTTCGGTCTCTGGATGCTCGCGTTTGCGGAATCGCTGCTCGAGGACATCGCATTTTTTGATCCTGTAGCACGGTTGACCGACAAAAATCCCCTCGGCACAGCCGCTGGCTACGGGAGTAGTTTTCCCATTGATCGGCGGCGAACAGCAGCGCTGCTCGGATTTTCTCAGATTGTTGCAAGTCCCGCTGCAGCGCAATTGCTCCGCGGCAAGCTCGAACGTGCCGTGGCGTTTGCACTGGCATCTGTATCGGCAACGCTCGCCCGACTGGCGTTGGATGTGGTGCTCTCCCTATCGCCGGGCTACCAGCTTCTGCGGCTACCATCGCAGTTCTCGACCGGATCGAGCATCATGCCACACAAGCAAAATCCCGACGTGTTCGAACTGCTCCGCGCACGCTTCAACAGGCTCCAAGTCCTCCCCCACGACATTTCTGCCGTGACGACGAACTTACCCTCGGGCTATCACCGGGATTACCAACTTCTCAAGGAGCTGCTTCTTCCAGCCTGGGATGATTTCGACGAGTGCCTCAGCATTGCAAGCCTCGTTCTTCCCAACATCGAGCCAGTGGAGGGCGCGCTCGACCGTCCCGAATTCCGCGCGATCTGGAGCGTCGAACACATCCACGCACAGATGCGGACAAGCGGCGAAAGCTTTCGCAGTGCGTACCGTACCATCGCGCACGCCATCGAATCCTCACCCAATGAGACCATCGGCGGCAACGCTGACTACCTCTACGCGCTCGAAGATGAAGCCTGCGCCGAAATCGAACGTCGCCTGCAGACGATCGTCAACGGTTTGTAGGCAGAACATCTCCTCCCCGGTACGCACGGGCGGGAATAGCCAAAGCAGTATGCACACGGCAGCGCTGATTCGTCTTCATCCGTTGATGGTCACATTCGAGGAACAGTCACGATGAAACATACCCCAACCATTACCATCTTCGGACGTGAACTAATCGACCCAGCAGCAATCGAACAACTCGAACGCTGCGTCGGACCAGGCGACATTGGCGTTCTCAATGCCGATGCACACCACGGCTACCGTCATCCCATTGGTGGAGCAGTTGCCTACCGCGATAAAATCTCGCTCTCGGGTGTTGGCTTCGATATTGCCTGCGGCAACAAGGCTGTGCGAACCAACGTGCAGGCTGCCGATGTGGACATCCCCCGCGTCATGGATGAAATCGTCCGGCGGATTTCGTTCGGGGTTGGCAGAACGAGCAAAACGCCAGTTGAGCACCCCGTTCTCGATCGGATTGCGCATGCAGAGTTCAAGCCGCAGCGGAAGCTCTACCAGTTGGCAGCAGAGCAACTCGGCACCGTCGGTGGCGGCAATCACTACGTGGACCTCTTCCGCGATGACGAGGGCTGGCTGTGGGTTGCCGTTCACTTTGGATCGCGTGGCTTCGGCCACCGGACAACGATGGGCTTCATTGCACTGTCGCAAGGCCACTCCTTCGAGGACCGTGTCAGCGAGGGTGCAATGGATGCGCCGCCGATTCTGTTTGACGCACACTCCGCTCTTGGGCAGGATTATTGCGCAGCCATCGAGCTTGCCGGTGAATACGCCTATGCTGGCCGCGACATCGTTGTACAAACCGTCCTGGATATTCTGGGTGCAGAGGCAACCTATACCGTCCACAATCACCACAACTACCTTTGGCGTGAGCAGCACTTTGGGCAGTGGTGGTGGGTTGTCCGCAAAGGATGTACGCCAGCATTTCCCGGGCAGGCTTCCTTCATCGGTTCAACGATGGGCGATTGCGCCGTCATTGTCGAAGGGGTTGATTCTGAACGATCCCGTGCTGCGCTGTACACCACTGTCCACGGCGCCGGACGCACGATGAGCAGAACGCAAGCTGCCGGCAAACGCCGATGGCGAAACGGTCGCTGGGTGCAGGTATCGCCCGGCATTGTGGATTTCGAGCAGGTCCGCGCACGCCTCAGAGCACACGGTATCGAGCTTCGCGGTGGTGGCGCCGACGAAGCACCGCAATGCTATAAACCACTCGGCGAAGTATTGGCTCGCCACGAGGGCACCATTCGCATTCTCTGGACGCTCTATCCGCTCGGCGTTGCCATGGCGGGCGAACACGACTTCGACCCCTACAAAGATTAGCCGCCTGCTGCACTGGAGCAGCCCCTGCCAGAGTGCAATCAATTCATCAACACGTTCAACGTCTTTGCCGCCCACAGGATCGGGACGGCAAAGTACGTCCGTTGTCCCAGTTTACGATGGAATTGCATTGTGAACACACTTCGACTGGCTCGTGCGCTCCTCCTTCTGAGTGGAGCATCATTCCTCCTTTCAGCAGCCACTGCCTGGGGGCAGTTCCAACTGCGGGTTGCATCAGCGGTGGATTCGGCGGCATATCCAGCGCTAGCGGTAACAGTCCAATGCACCCTCGATGGCGCTCCCACAACGCTCGACGATGCCGGGGTGCTCATCGCATCATCGCGGTATAGCATCCGACCGCTGCGCGTTGAAACGCTCGATGCAGCTCGTGGTTTGGTCCGGATTACCTGGCTTGCTGATCCACGCCTCCAGACCGAGCCTTCCTCCCAGATCATCGCATGGAAAGGCTCGATTGGTGCACGCGATAGCGTTCGATTACCACGACTCCCCATCATCCGGACAACCAACCAGCGGGGCGAACCAGTCGAAGAACTCAATCTCGGGATCATTCCCCCTGCAGTGACGACCACGACGCGATTTTACCTGCAACTGTTTACCGGACGCTATAACCCCGACGGCACCAACGAGCTGCCAATCACTGTGGACTCCATTGTTTCGAGTTCACCCATCTTCCGCGTTGAGTGGGTAGGATGGAGCGGGCAACAGTCCACCTTGCCGGCAACAGTGTATTCGCCTTTGCTCTACCTGATCAGGGTGCACTGTACTCCACCCGATACTGCCTTCTACAGCGGCACGGTGACGATCTACTACGACGGTGCACTCTCGCACTCGATCCCGATTTCGTGCAACCAGTTTGCACTGCCAGCACCGCAGCCACTGCGTTTTGTGTGGCCACAAGGTGGAGAGCTGCTCAGTCCCTGCAACCAGGTGACAATTCGCTGGACCGGAATGGCGCCCGACGCACGCGTTGTGCTCGATTATTCGCTCGATGATGGCTCCAGCTGGGTCCCGATTGCGATGACCAGCGATAGCAGCGCTCCGTGGACAGTTCCCAATGCACCAACGTCGCAGCTCCGCTTACGCCTGCGACAGATTGATGCGCAGAACCGCACCTACTCCTTGAGCGACCAAAATCCAAGCGCAGTCACCCGCATTACGTTTCGTTCCGATGGGAAACGCTTGCTCACTCAACATGCCGTCAACGGTGAAGTGGTCGAGTGGGACATCGCCACACGCCAAATCCTCTGGCGAAGCATGCCGCCCGACCTTGGGCAGCTTCAACCGGTTCTGCTGGCGTACGTGGATTCGGCGACGGTTGTCTCGATCTACAATGCGTTCGGTCGTGGATATGCTGCTCTGTTTCGCATCGGGCAGAGCGCGCCGGTGTGGAACGGCCAGATACTAGGGCAGGCCATCCAGAGCGCTGCACTCGATACCAGTGCCAAAACACTTGCTATCCTTGGCGTCCTGGCTCCATCGGTGGAGCTGTTCCGCATTGAGCAGGCGGCAATTTCCCCGCTCCGATCAGTTCCGATGCCTGTGCTGACAACATCCATCGCCATCAGCAGTGGCATGGCATTGGTTGCGCTGCGCGATAGCCGCATCCAGCAATATCGCCTGCCAGAATGGTCGCTCCAACGTGAGTATGCCTTCCCCTTCGTGCCCCATGTTGCCCTGCTCCATCTGCTGCCGGACGGTAAGCGTCTGGCGCTGGGATGCTTTGTATCTCAGACGTCCGTTGTGCAGGGTTTTTCTGCACCTGTGTTTGTCCTTGATTTGCCAAGCGGCCAGATGATCCGCTCCGACCGGCACACTGCATCCACACCGGTAGCAGTCACCTCGAGCGCCGATGCACGGTATCTTGTCTTCGGGTTTCGCGGTCAACCGCAGTCGCCGCTGTGGGATCTGGCAACGAACATGTTTATCGGGCAAGCCAGCACACACCAGGGAACACTGGCGGATGTGCAGTTTTCGCCTGACCAACGCTACGTTGCATCCTCATCGGCGACACCGCCACTGGAGCTTGTTCTCCGAACCTTTCTGTTCCCAGCGACAACGGTTAGTCCGGCACTGACTATCGGTGCGTTCAGCGTTCGAACCGACACGCTCACCTTTGCACCGATTTATGCCTATGCAAGCAGCGATACAGTTTTCCGCGGACGTATCTGCAACAATGGAACTATTCCGCTTCCTCTGACGGAGTACTGGATCGAAGGTGAGCCAACATTTCAACTGCTCGAGCGCATAGCCCCCGACACCTTGCGGCCGGGAGAATGCACCGACATTGTGCTTCGATTTTCCCCGAGGCAAGCACGAACCTCCACCGGCTTTCTGGTGGTGCATCACTGTGATCAACTATTGCGTGTTCCCTTGCAAGGGAGCGCACTGCCCCGCAGCGTGAGCACTCCGGATACACTCGATCTGGGTGTTGCGTGCGTTGGCGTCGCCTCATCTGCGCGCGTGGTCGTGCTGACCAATAACGACCCGGCACCGCTCCCCATTGGGGGCGCGACGATCTACGATGCCATTCGTTCACCGTTCCGATTGGTTGCACCACCGCGCGACACCCTCATCGAGGGCAAAAGCGCCCTGCTTCTGACGATTGAATTTGTGCCTCGCACCAGCGGGCCCGCCGAAGGGACCCTCTACGTGTACTACGGTTGGCGCGACTATACCGCCACCATTGCCCTACGAGGAATGGGAGTTGGCGGCACACTGCAACCGCACGTATCGCCACTGCCATTCATTCCGGAAGAACCAATCCGCCGGCTCCGATTGCGTAATGGACAAGCGGGCACGCTTCAGATCGCTGATGCATGGATTGAGCCGCCGGGTGGATTCCGCATTCTTGGCTCGGTGCCAGCAGCTATCGAGCCGGGGGATTCTGCTTCCATCGCGATCGAATGGATCAACCAGGACTCAAGCGCTGCAACGTTGATCCTGCAAACTGATCCATGCGGAAGCGAGCTTCGTGTACCGCTGGTACGCTTCAGCGCGCAAGCACGCCTTCGCATTCCCACTGTACGCGCCGACGTCCGTGGACGTGCTGCAATCCCGATCCTGGTCCAGATGGTGCCGAACTACGACTATGGCGACCCTCTGCTCTGCACACTTCGCATTGCAACGCATCCGCGGCTCTTTCTGCCCGATACCGCCACTGCAGCAACGGGAACGGCGACCCTGCTTGGCATGATGCGTGAAAACAATCGCCGCATGGCAACTATTGCGGTGCGCCGTCATCTGGTCACTAACGACACACTGGCAATCCTTGCTGGCTACGCTGCGCTCGGCGAGCAGGATACATCGGAGATCACCTTCGCGGCTGCTCCCTACTGGGGGCGGGCTGTCACGGTCGTTACCGAACCTGGGCTGTTGCAATTGGAAGGACTCTGCGGCGACCGGCGCACCATCGAGTCCAGCACGGTCCGAATGAGTGTCTATCCAACCCCAACTTCCGATCCAACCGTTACCGTTGTGATTGAATCGGATGTAGCCTTCGATGCAACCTTGTCGCTCTACACCGCACGCGGAGAGCTGGTCTCTACGCAACCATTGGCGATCGCTGCTGGCACAACAACAGCAATCCTGTCGAGCGCTTCGCTTGAGCCCGGTACGTACGCGGTTGTTGTCCGCGGGTCGGAGTGGACAATTCGCACACTGCTGGTAGTGGTCCGATGAGAGCAACCTCGGTCGTGCTGGCAATTGTTGCAACGGTCAGCGTGTGCAGCTCGCTTTCTCTCGACAGTACCGATCGCGTGGGTGTGGTTGGTTCCATTGGTGCCAGCCGCTATGATGCCACGTTCGGAAGCTTGCCGGGCATTCCGAGCTGCTGCTCCTGGTATGGCAGCCGCTGGAATCTGTCGTGGGGAGTGGGCGTACTCGTCGAACGTGCCGTCGGCACCATCGCAGGACTACCCGCAACTGGAGAGCTTCGGCTTGGCTTCCAGAACCTGAGTGGACGGCTGCAGCGCGATGAATTCATCGCCAATGTGATTGTGGACGACCAGGTACATCCTGGCATCAGCCGGTATCAACTCGATGCGACGCTCTGGGCACTATCGCTGGAACCAGTGCTCCGAATTCCTCTGCCATGGTACCGCGACATCGGATTCGACATCGGCGCTCGCCTTGATTGGATCGCACGTGCGCACTACCAACAGCGAGAACAGCTTATCAGCCCTTCGGTCGGTGCGGTGTTCGAGACGGGCACAACAGTGCGGAATGAATCCTCGGGTGAGATCCCAACGCATGCAGGGTGGGGAGCATCAATCAACCTCGGTGTCAGCTACAGCCTACCACTCGATTCAGTCTGGACACTTCGACCCGAACTTCGGGGGCAGTTTGCGCTGACTTCAATTGCCGATGTTCCCTGGCGTGTACACCGCATCCTTGCTGGGGTGTCGGTTGTGCGCTCCCTTCCGATGCCGGCGACCGCTCCACCGCCCCCGCCACCTCCACCGCCGCCGTTAGTACTGCATGTCGAATCGCGCCTTCGTGGTGCGCACCATCAGTACGGCGACACTGCCACCGTCGAACTCGGCGCACGACAGATCGTTCGCCGAACCATGCTGATGCCCGTGGTATTTTTTGCTCCCGCAAGTGCCACACTTGATTCGGTAGCTCGGGCACACCTCCAGCGTTTAGCACAGGTTGCACGGCAACGGCATCGTGTGATCCATGTTGCACCCAGCATTGCTCCTGGCGAAAACGACTCGCTTCGCCGTGAACGCTTTGAAGCAGTCCGCAGTTTTCTCGAGCGCGAGGGGGTCGCTGTTGCTACCCTACCAGCAGTAGCACCCATGCCCCGGAACACTGCTGCCACCGCCATCGCCGACGAATTACGTGCAGCATGGATCAGTGCATCCGAACCGCTCATCGAGGAAGCTGCCACCACCGTGACGACGACCGAGCCATCGCTGGCTATAGTGCTGCGGGCACACGCTCCTTCACCCATTGGAGGACTCCGGCTGGATGCAACTATCGAGCAAGACGCAACCACCCGGACCTTGCCGCTCCGGAATGGTGCCGACGAGGTCATCGAGCTATCGCCGTCACCGCTGCTGGAGGGAATGCGCACCCAATACCGCGTGCTCGTCGTCGCTCGGGGGGACGATCGGCAACAACCAGTCGAACACCACATCCGTGGCGTTGTCGTGCCACAGTACGTCGTTGCCGATACCATCCTTGAAAGCAATCGCAATGGGCTGTTGCTGTTAGGACGATGCAACTTCGATGCAGCAACGCTGTCGGATGTTGATAGCGTAGTCGTCGAGTCCGTTCGCCGTGCTATAGCTCGTGGGGAGCGCGTCACCCTCATTGGTAGCACCGATTCGCTGGGCAGCGATACGTACAATCGGCTCCTGGCGCGACGGCGGGTTGAGGCAGCCTTGGCAGTGCTCCGCGTGCCACCGGCAGCGGTTCAGATCGAGGAACGCATCGGTGGCTCCGAAGACAACGGCACGCTCTACGGGCGTATTGCCAACCGCGGGGTCTTCGTCCGCATTGAGCGGCGCTAACAGGCGGCATCCCCCAACCATCGGACACCTAATTTTGCCACCATGATGCAGCAGGTAGCTCAGCACCTTCGCACTGGCGAGGTTTCGATCGAACACGTTCCACCGCCCACGTGTGCCGAGGGGATGATCCTCGTCCGGGTGGTGCGTTCGCTGCTGAGTGTTGGTACAGAACGAGCCAGCATTCAATCGGGGCAGCAATCATTGCTGGAACGCGCGCGCAAGCACCCAGAACAAGTACGGACCGTCATAGACATGCTCCGCCGCAATGGTGTGCGGGCTACCATCGCAACTGTTCGTGCACGACTCGATGCCTACCGTCCGCTTGGGTACAGTGCAGCAGGGATCGTCGTCGAATCGCGTTGTCCTGAGTTCAATGTTGGTGATCGCGTCGCATGTGCAGGAGCGCAGCATGCCAACCATGCCGAGTTCATCGCTGTACCCAAGCACTTGGCAGCACACATTCCGGACAACGTCCACTTCGACGAAGCAGCCTACACGACCATTGGCGCTATTGCTCTCCAGGGTGTTCGCCAAGCGGCACCACGACTTGGAGAAACAGTTCTCGTAATCGGTTTGGGATTGATTGGGCAACTGACATGCGCTCTGCTCCGCGCCAGCGGTTGCCGCGTCGTTGGAATGGATGTACGGCCAGAGCTTTTCGACCTTGCTCGATTGAGTGGTTGCGATGTCGTGCTGCCCAGCGACCGTAGCAGTCTGCCTGCGCTCATGTCGTTGACTCATGGCTTAGGAGCCGATGCTGTCGTTATCACTGCATCCACGCCATCAAATCAACCGTTAGAGTTGGCACTGGCGGCAGCGCGGAAAAAAGGCACTGTCGTCATCGTCGGCGCAACAGGGATGAACGTTCCCCGCTCGCCGTTCTACGAAAAAGAACTCGAGCTTCGCATTGCATGTAGCTATGGTCCAGGGCGTTATGATCCGCTCTACGAAGAGCACGGCATAGACTATCCGCCTGCGTACGTACGCTGGACCGAACAGCGAAACATGGCGGCATTCCTGGATGCACTTGCCCGCAAGGCCATCCGGATCGAGCATTTGACGACGCACCGTTTCCCCATTGCGGAAGCAACACGCGCATACCAGTTGATTGCATCGCCAGAGAGCGAGCGCGTCGTTGGTGTCCTTCTCTGCTATCCCGACCAGCAGGGCATTCCATCGCGCGTTGTTGAATACCCTGCTCCATCCCGACGCCGAAGCGGTGCGGTTGGTATCGGTTTCATCGGAGCGGGAAGCTTTGCGCAGAGCACGCTGTTGCCTTTGCTGGAGCGGCTTCCCGTCCGGTTTGAATCGGTCGCCACGCGATCCTCCCTATCGGCGCATAGCACTGCCCGTCATTTCGGCTTTCGTCGCAGCACAACCGATGCCTACCAAGTAATCGCCGACGAAGCTGTCGAACTGGTCATTTGCGCCAGCCGCCACGATAGCCATGCCGCTTACGTCTGCGCTGCACTCGATGCAGGAAAGGTGGTCTTCGTCGAAAAGCCACTATGTATTCATCCCGATGAACTTGCCGCCATTGACCATCGGGTTGCTGCCGTTGGCGAGCGTGTCATGGTTGGTTTCAATCGTCGGTTCAGCGCGGCTATTCAGGCCATCGTTGATCATTTTGCCCACCGGCAGTCGCCAATGGTGATCGCATATCGTTTCAATGCTGGTGCGCTGCCGCCGACTTCGTGGATTCAGGACCCCGCGCAGGGTGGACGCATCATAGGCGAAGCATGCCATGGCATTGATGTGATGGTGGCACTTACAGGAGCACTACCGGTCGAAGTGAGTGCACAGGCGCTTCCACCGATAGCACCGGGTGTTCCTCATGACACCGTCTCGGCATTGATCCGTTTTTCGGACGGCTCCATCGGCACACTGCACTACTGGAGCAATGGCGATCGCTCGCTTGACAAAGAATGGTGCGAAGTTTACTCGCAGGAATCGAGCGCGGTGATGGACAATTTTCGCCGCGTCACACTCGCACGCGGAGGACGCATCAAGCGGCTGCGTTTTGGTGGGGACAAAGGCCACAGGGAGGAATTAGCTGCAACGGTCGAGGCTGTCGCGCAGGGAAAACCGATGCCCATCCCCTACCAGCACGCACGGGCAGTTACGCTGGCAACCTTTGCCATCGTGGAATCACTCCGCCGCGGCGGTGCGCTCGTCCGGCTTCATGAGCTCGATCCAGCCGTTCAGTCTGCAAACAAGTAGGGACGCCATTCCAGTTCGACCGACCCCATGAAGTTACGCAGAAAGATGATGTGATTGGGCTTTCGGGGAATCGAACGCAATCGCATCCCCGCTTCGTCGGGTGTGCGATTACCTTTGCGGTTGTTGCAGGGAATGCAGGCGGTCACTAAATTTTCCCACGAATCAGTTCCACCGCGCGATCGTGGAATGACGTGGTCTATGGTCAGTGGCACCGACCGCGTGCCGCAGTACTGACAGGCAAAGCCATCCCGTCGGAGGATATTGCGTCGCGACAACTCGATTTTCTTGTATGGCACCCGAATATATGCCTGCAAACGAATGACGCTGGGGAAGGGATAGACCGCACGCACCGACCGCACAACGCTCCCATTGCGCGATTCGACCAATTCGGCTTTGTCCAGAAACAGCAGCGTCAGGGCTTTCTTGACACTGCAGATCGAAATTGGCTCGTAGCTTTGGTTGAGGACCAACACCCGCCCACTGCTGATCGGTGGTGCCAGATGCTGGTGATACCCATTGGCAATTGGTGTAAAGCTGCGTGAGCCGAAGGCAGATTCACCTCCTTTCGCAGATTACCGCGAAAGCGATTGTTGAACACGACGCAAGCGAAAATACCAAACCAACCTTTTTTGGAATTCTATCGCCATTGGTCAACGGTGTATTGTAGATTTGCACCGTGCGTGTAGGACCTCCGCGGTACAGCCCATGATGCTGCTCCTATTTGCCGTGTTCAGTGCGCTAACGATCCAACAGGCGCCACCAGAGCTTCGGTTGCTTCCGCCACGGCTGGTGTTGCATGCCGATAGCAGTGGGTTCGCTCATGGCACGGTGCAAGTTCTCAACCATGGTGGTGAGCCCGTGGAGATTCGTCGCATCGTACCATCATGCAAGTGTGCTGCAGCAACGGTGCTCAACAATCCGATCTATCCGCTCGAAGTGGGACGGATTGCTGTGCAGGTCAACACCAATGCCTGGCAAGATACCGTTGGCACAGTCGAACTTGCGATCGAAACGAATGCAACCGCAAAGCCAGTCCAGTATGCCATAGTTGTCCACCGGCAGCGCTAATGCAATCGAGCACGGCTTCTGTCCGTCTTGCATGCGCGAGCGCGCGTGCAGACTCGTTGCAAAACGCAAATCACTGCTGCACGCTCCCGTGTGATCACTTTGAGTTTTCTATCGCATGAAACGCCATCTGTTGCTCTACCTCAGTAGCGCGGTCATACTTGGCATCGCAATCGGTACTCTTGTTGCACCGCGCTTGGTCTCCGGTGATAGCATCTACGACCAAGTCGAAAAGTTCAGCACTATCCTCAACATGGCGGCGAAGAACTACGTTGAGGAAGTGGACACCCAAAAGCTCACCGAAGCAGCCATCAAAGGCATGCTCTCGGAGCTGGACCCACACTCGGTCTATATTCCGCCGAAGGAAATGAAGCGCGTCGAAGAAGATTTCCGCGGCAGCTTCGAGGGAATCGGGGTTGAGTTCGACATCATCAACGACACCATCACCATTGTTTCACCGATTGCTGGCGGACCTTCGGAACGGTTGGGTATTTTGCCGGGCGACAAGATCGTCAAGATTGACGGTGAGAATGCCGTCGGTCTCACCCGCGAGGACGTCCCCAAGAAACTGCGCGGTCCCAAAGGGACAATTGTCACCGTCAGCATCAAACGAGAAGGAGAGCCAAAGCTGTTGGACTTTGTCATCACGCGCGACAAGATTCCGCTCTACAGCGTTTCAGCAACCTACATGGCTCCTGGCACCGACATTGGCTACATTGCCCTCAATCGCTTTGCGGCAACAACCTACCGCGAGTTCATGGATGGCGTTGCCAAACTTCGTGAGCAAGGCATGAAGCGTTTGGTGCTGGACCTGCGGAATAATCCTGGCGGCTACATGGACCAAGCCCGCCTTATTGCCGATGAGTTCATTCCCGCTGGCTACAAGATCGTGTACACCAGAGCACGCCGTCCGGAGTTTGAGGAAGTCTATACATCCACCAGCGGTGGATCGTTGGAAAAAACGCCAGTAGTGGTCCTCATCAACGGCGGCTCTGCCTCTGCCAGCGAAATCGTCTCGGGCGCTCTCCAGGACCTCGATCGTGGCTTGATTGTCGGCGAGACATCCTTTGGCAAGGGGCTCGTCCAACGGCAGTACGAACTCGGTGATGGCTCCGGCTTGCGGCTCACGATCGCCCGGTATTACACCCCATCGGGACGCCTCATCCAACGCCCCTACAAAGACAAAGACAAGTACTACCGCGGCGAGGGACGTCTCGAACTCGACGAAGAAAACAACATCTCCCACGAGTCGGAGAAAATCGACACTACCCGTCCAGTCTTCAAGACCCTCAGCGGGCGGAAAGTCTATGGTGGCGGTGGCATCACGCCGGACTATTTCGTCAAAAGCGATACGATCAATACGCTCAGCCGCCAACTTCGCAGCAAAGGGATATTCTTCGAATACGTCACCAACGAATACCTCAAAACCCATAGCACCCAACTCCACCAGCGCTATGGCGACGACATCTACAAGTTCGCGCAGGAGTTCAGCGTCGGCGACGATATGGTTGCCGGACTCAAGGCGCTTGCCACCAAGAAAGGGATCGAGTGGAACGAGGAGCTCTACCGACAAGATGCTGATTTCATCCGCACCGAACTGAAGGCACGCGTTGCCTACGGACTCTTCGGCAGCAACGGATCATCGCTGATGTACCTCCCACTCGACCGGCAGCTTCGGAAAGCGATCGAGCTGCTTCCAGAGGCAGCCAGAATCGCGCGCTTGAATTGATTGTTTCCCGTACTCTACCCTTCCATCACATCGGTATGTCTCGTCCTGCATTGATTTGCTGGCTGCTTGTTCTGCTTGCCAGCGCACGCGCTCAAGTCCTTGTGCCCGGTGAAGAACTCACCTACAGCGTCTCGTACTTAGGCATCCAACTGGGCACCATTCGCATCGTCAACGAGGGTCGCCACGAAGCTCTCGGCAAACCCGCGTTCAAGTGCACTGCCTACATTGATTCGCGCGAGGGCATTCCGTTTTTGGCCCTCCACGTGGTGTATGAGTCATGGATGGAACCAACCGCGCTGGCATCGTTGCAATTTGTCGCACAGAACAAACTCGACGGTGAGTACACCAAATACACCTTCGACTACGACCAGCGCCGCATCACTACTGCTACCTGGAAAGATCGCCAGAAAACCGATGAACGCGTCTTCGAGATCAAGCGCAAGTACACCGACGGGCTGACGATCCTCTATGCCGCGCGGCAGCTCCTCTACAGCAAACGAACTGCATGGATTCCGACCATCGTCCGCGAAGACACCGCCTGGACCAAAATCAACTTTACTGGCAAGGTCGTCCCCACAACGATTGATGCTGTTTCGTATCCAGTGCGGACGGTGTACTTCGACGGCGAAGCAAACTGGACCGGCGTCTATGGCGTAACAGGTTCATTCGAAGGGTGGTTCAGCGACGACGATGCCCGCATCCCCATCAAAGCGAAAATGAAGCTTTACTTGGGAAGCGCCGACATCGAACTCACTGCTTGGAAACGTCCAGGGTGGTCTCCACCGAAAGCAACCGACCAGTGAACAACAACCCACGACTTGGCTGAGCACCCAGAAGGATGAACAGGGACCAAAAGGCACTGCACAGGATTGGTGCACCTCCTCACAGATAGTACAGTCAAAAACAAGCTCCATTGTGACAGGTGAGGGGAATTTTTTTTGCGCCGTTGGATGCGGCAACCACATCACCACTGGTCCTGAGCAATCCCGCGCGTAAGCAGCAATGCCGCGGCTGCACACGACGGACTCCGATCGGAAAACGTCCACACAACCACATCTGCCCGATACTGCAGCTCCGTCTGTGGCGCTCCCGCAATGAGGAGCACGCGCCGCTTGCCCTCGGATACCTGTTCGACTGCACGCTCGAGCACTGCCGAAGGGCGTAACCGTCGAGCAAAAGCACGCGGCCGCTCGAAGACGGCAACAACGACGCACTCTGCATCGGCAGTCCCAACTACGTGCGCGGCTGCATCATCTGGATCGAGCGAGGGTGTTAGGAAAGCAACGTCCATGTTCCCTGGATAAAGCTCGGCAAGGTAGCGAAAAAATTCCGTCGGTGCATCGAGCGGTTCGTCCTCGGGAAGGACCGCAAACGCCGCAATGTGCGCATATTGGGTCAGCGGCAGCACAGCCTGATTGCCCGCAATGCGAAGGGCACCGCTGGCGACATTCAGCGCAAGTTGCGCAATCGAATCTTGTGCAATGATGCCTGGCTGATGGTTAGTCTTTTGTGTTGCTATTTGCTCGAGGCGCTCAATGGCTTTGCGATGCTCGTCCAGAGACAGTTCCCCATTGGTTAGGGCATGTTCTGCCGCTTCAATTGCCTCGATCGGATTGGCAGGTACTAAGGCAACGTCAGCTCCAGCAGCAAAGGCAGCAACTACTGCGTGACCACTCCCATAGCGCTCGGTGACCGGCTGCATATCGAGTGCATCGGTAACAATGACGCCGTCATATCCCAAGCGTTGGCGGAGCAATTCGCGTATTGCTGCAGGCGACAGCGAGGCCAGCTCTCCTACCGGAACACCGATGGCAGGAACCGAGAGGTGTCCGACCATGACTGATGCCACCCCCTCTTTGATAGCGGCATAAAAGGGAACAAGCTCTCGTTGCGTAATCAACTCAAGCGAGGCGGTAATCGTCGGGAGCTCGGCGTGGGAATCCGTTGCAGCATCGCCATGGCCGGGGAAGTGCTTGGCACAGGCAGCAACACCTTCGCGTTGCTGTGCACGGATCCATGCCTGCACATGTTCGACAACCTGCTGTGGCTCGGTCCCGAACGCGCGAATTCCAATGATGGGATTGTTTGGGTTTGTGGCAATGTCTGCCACAGGTGCAAAGTTCCAGGCGATGCCCAGCCCGCGAAGGCTCTGAGCGATTGCTGCTGCGACCTGTTCGGTGACGGCAGGTGGCTGCCGTCCAATTGCGAATGCATGGGGGAACTCAACAGCATCTTCGAGCCGCATGCCCAAACCAGTTTCGGCATCGATAGCAAACACCAGCGGATAGTCTGCCGTAGAACGGAGTGTCCCAATCGTTTCAACCGCATCCTCGATGGTTCCGTCGAAAAGGCAAAAACCACCGACCCCTCGGAGCAACAATTGTTCGATCGAAACGCGATAGTCACCGTCGCGGGTAAATCGTGCTGGATGGATGCGTGCGATAATGCGCCGGGCAATGGGTGTCACAGTCACAGGAAAGTGGTGAGTACTACTCGTACCGCAGCGCTTCGATAGGGCTGAGTTTGGCTGCCCTCCACGCAGGGTACGCTCCAAAACTAACGCCGACAAGCGTGCATGCCGCCATACTGCCGACTGCCCAACCAAGCGGGATAACAAACCCAACCCCAACAACCGTCGTTAGCAGCACGCTCAATCCAATGCCTAACACGATGCCTCCGAGCGCCCCAACTTGGCAGAGCACAACTGCCTCGATTAAAAACTGCCAGAGGATCGAACGCACCGTTGCACCGATCGCTTTGCGGATGCCGATCTCGCGCGTGCGTTCCTTGACGCTGATGAGCATGATGTTCATGATCCCGACACCAGCAGCAACCAGCGCAATGGCTCCGCAAAACGCACCGAACAACCCAACAAAGCGCAAAAACGAATTCATCTGGGCAACGATCGAAGCAAGTTGCTCAATCTCGAAGTCGTTCTCCTCGGTGGGACGAACGTTCCGGATACTGCGCATGATACCGATGCTCTCATCGAAGAGCTGTTCCAAGTGCGGCTGACTTTCGGCACCAATAAAGATCGTCACCGAATACCGCCACTCCTCAGCATAGGTGCGAACAAAAACAGGGATCGGGACAACGACCATATTGTCCTGGCTCTGCCCGAAAACTCCTCCCTTTGGTGCGAGCACACCGACGACAACGAAGCGATAGTTCCGAATCTGAATTTCCTTGCCGATTGGATCTGTGCCGGCGGGAAACAACTCCTGCCGAACGTCGTTGCCGATGACAGCGACCATCCGTGCGTGGGAGATGTCTTCTGCAACCAGTGGACGTCCGGCAGCAAGCTGGAAATTTCGAAGCGGGAAAAACGCCTCGTCGCCACCAATGAGCGTAACATCGGGGTCGGTGTGGAGGTCGCCGGCACGAATGGTCATATTGCTCGAAAAGCTGTAGAGAGCAACGATGCCGCCGGTGCCTTCCATGCGACGTTTGTACTCAAGGGCTTGTGTGTAGGAAATCGGTCGGCGGCGCATGTAGCGGCGCCATTGCTCCCCGCTGGTGATGATGCTCGGTTGGCGTTGGATCATGAACGTGTACGCACCCGAGGCAGTCAGCTCATCGCTCAGCGAGCGTTCCAGCGCCGAGGCTGCGCCGCCAGCCCCGACAATGGCGACAATCCCAATGGCAATGCTAATCAATGTCAGCGCTGTCCGCACAGGCTGAGAGCGGAACGTATCGAAGGCGGAGACAATGTACTCGGCTGCTCTCATGCTTCGTAGCGTAAGGCTTCGACTGGATCGAGTCTTGCCGCCCGCAATGCAGGCACAAACCCAGCGATGATGCCGACGGCAATGGAAATCACCACAGCAACAAGGACGATTTCGGCAGGCAAGAGTGGAAGCAGAAACGCTGCCGATTCGCGCAAGGCCAATGCCAACACCGCGACGAGTGCGCTGCAGACAATCACTCCGACGACAGCACCTGCCACACACAGCATCATGGCTTCGCAGAGAAACTGCACCAAAATCGAACTGCGCCGCGCACCAACGGCACGGCGGATACCAATTTCCTTGGTGCGCTCGACGACCGCAACGAACATCACGTTCGTAATGCCAATAACCCCGACCAAAAACGACAGCGCCGTCAGGCCAATACCGACTCCCCAGATAACCGCACGAATATTTGCCACCTGATCGCGGAAGACTTGCGCTTCGTTGATGGAGAAGTCATTCTCCGCATTAGGGGCGAGCTTGCGGACTGCGCGCATGATGCCCGTGAGCTCATCGCGGAGCGCATCGAGTTGATCGGGCGACTGTGCTTTTGCAGCGATTGTCATGCTCCGGGAGTATCGCCCATAGAGTCCGAAGAATGCCGGCAAGGGAATGTACACCATCCGATCGAGAAAATCGGTAAAGAGCGTGCCGCGTTTTTCCATCACACCCACGATGCGGAAGGGTCGCCCTTCAATCCGAATCACCTGGCCAATTGGTGAGCGGTTCCCGAACAGGGTCGAGCGGATACCGTCACCGATAACCGCAACAGCAGTCGCGTTACGCTCCTCCATCTCGGTAAAAAAACGCCCCTCGGCAACATTGGTGCTCGGGAGCATTCCGAAGATTGCCATCGTTCCCTCGATAACGACACCGCTGGCACGTTGATCGGCATGGACGATGGTCCGTCCCCACGAATCCGCGCTGATATAGACCATGTCGGCTGATTGAAGCCGACGGGCAACTTCTTCTGCTTGATCAATGGTGATATTCTTTCGATTCATCAGCAAGCGCCAGTTTCCACCGCCTGCCCAGTTCCATTTGTCCACGTAGAGCATATCTGATCCGAGTGACGAGAGCGTTGCTTCCCACGCTGCATCCAGACTGCGCAACGCCCAGCCCATCAGCGAGACAAAAGCAACACCAATCATCACACCCAAACTAGTCAGCAACGACCGAAGCGGATTGGCACGGAGTGATTCCACCGCACTTTGGAGCACTTCCACGTACTCGGTTGCCCAGCGCTTCATTGTTGCTGCTCGATCGGTTCAACGACGTGCGGCGTCGGGTTGATGTGGTCCGACTCGACGCGCCCATCTCGAATACGGATAATCCGCCGAGCATGCCGTGCGATATCGTCTTCGTGGGTAACCAGGAGCACCGTATTGCCCTCGCGCCAGATGCGTTCGAACAGTTGCATGATCTCTTCCCCCGTCTTTGAATCGAGATTGCCCGTTGGCTCGTCAGCAAGAATCAACGAAGGTTCGGTGACCAGTGCACGCGCAATCGCCACACGCTGCCGCTGGCCTCCTGATAGTTCCGGTGGCTTATGGCGGAGCCGATCCCCCAAGCCAACGCTCTCGAGTGCGGCGATCGCACGCTGGCGCCGCTGCTGCGGGGGAACGCCCGCATAGATCAGCGGCAATTCGACATTCTTTAGCGCCGTTGCACGCGGAAGCAGGTTGAAGGTTTGAAAGACAAATCCAATCTTCCGATTGCGAATCGCTGCCAGTGCAGCATCATCGAGTTGGGATACATCCACACCATCGAGCACATAGCGTCCGCTGGTTGGCCAATCCAAGCAGCCGAGAGTGTTCATGAGCGTTGACTTGCCTGAACCCGATGGTCCCATGATAGCAACGTATTCATTCGGGTTGATCTGCAGGTCAATGCCGCGCAGCGCTTGGACGATCTCGTCGCCCATGCGGTAGTGCTTGGTAATTCCTTCCAGCACGATCAATGGTTGGGTGGTCATTTGCTCGAAGATGCCGTCGTGGTACGGGCAGGAGTCTTGATAGTTATCCGCATTCCATCGCGGAGCGTTCGGCTAATAGCGCTGTAGGGACCAGATACAACCACTTCTCCCGCCGAGAGTCCTTCGGTAATCTCAATGAAGCCGCGATCGCTGATACCTGTTCGCACCTGCCGCCGATGAACACGATCCCCCTTGATGGTGAACACGATCTGCGGAGGCGTCTTTGATTGCTGTTGTGCAGTGGCATTCTCCCCGTTGGGTCGTTCATCGTCGTAGCGGACAGTGACCGACTGAATCGGTACCGCCAATGCACGATCACGGCGAGCAGTGCGGATGTCGGCAACGCACGTCATGCCCGGTCGCAACCGATCATCGCGTGAATGCAAGCGAACCTTGACTTGGAAGTTCACCACCTCGTCTTGTGTGCCAACGGCTTTCTCCAGTGGCGAATGGGATATTTCCACCACGCGCCCAAGGAGAACACTATCCCGGAAGGCGTCCACGCGCACGAACGCAGAATCGCCCAAGTGTAGTTGGACAACGTCGTTTTCATTGACTTCGACGATAGCATTCATCGTATCGAGATCGGCGATGCGGAGCAGTTCGGTCCCTTGCATTTGTGCAGTACCAACAACCTTCTCGCCAACCTCGACGTTGAGTTTGGTGACAACGCCACTCATAGGCGCATAGATCGCCGTTCGACTGATGGACAGTTCTGCTTGCCGGAGCGTTGCTTGCGCACGGGATTTTTCTGCAAGTGCCGATTGGTATTGACCAGCAGCGCGGTCGTAGGCGGCTTTGGATGTTTCGAACTCTTGCTTGGAGAGGTAGCCTTTGTCGTACAACTCAGCGGCACGACGCAGCTCCCGTTCGGTGCGGTCGAGTTCAACCTTGGCTATCTCGATGCCAACATCGGCAGCGCGCACTGCTGCACGGTACTGCTCCATCTGCGTTTCGAGCAAGTCCGGACGTATGCGCAGCAGAAGTTGTCCGCGTTGCACACGATCGCCTTCCTTGACCGTCAGCGCAATGATTTCCCCGCTGACTTCGGAGGAAATTTTGACTTCTGATTCCGGCTGAATTTTTCCAGTTGCAGAGACCTCCTGGACAATCGTGCGGTACGAAGCTGTATCAACGCGTACCTCGATAGCATTCCGATTACCACTCTGCGAGAGCACAACCGCCAGGACAACGACAAGAGCCGTTCCACCGACAATAATAGCCAACCGACGTTTTGATTTCTGTTGCATATGCACGATTGGAGAGTGTTACTGAAGAATGCCCATGGCAAAACGAACGCGCGCTTGGGCAGCGCGGTAGCCATAGATCGCTGCAATGCGATTGATGCGCGCGGCAACGAGCTGATTGGATGCAGTCAGATACTCAAGCTGCGTTCCGGCACCAAGCCGGAACCGTTCATTCGATGCAGCATAGCTCTGCTCGGCAGCCTTGAGCGCACGAGCGGTAATATCCAACTGTTTTTCGGCTGCATCGAGTTCGAGCAGCGCTTGCCGAACCTCGGTACGCACTTGCTGTTCGAGCTGGCGTTGCTCAAACTGGCGTTGCTCCATCTGCAGGACTGCTTGCTGGCGTTGGGTTGCGGCGCTAAAATTGTCGAAGATTGGCACCTGCACATTCATACTGACAAAGTACCGGCCAAACTCGCTGAACTGATCAAAGCGCGTATTCGACCACGACCACCCACCGGCAAGACTGAGCTGGGGCATAAATGCTGCCTGCGCGACGGTAATGGCATTGTCGGCAGCACGGACACGGGCATCGAGTGCACGAACATCGCCCCGGCGCGCAAGTGCTGTGGCAACGACAGCAGCAGGAGACCCAATTTCTTTGCGGAATGCAGCAATCTCGTCGTCGCTGATGGTTGTTGCCACCGAGGCTTCGGAGAAGTCGGCTTCCTGGTCTGGTGGTAGGCCCATCGTTGCAAGGAGCACTGCCTTTGCTTGCAGGAGGGCATTTTCGGCCGTCAGCAAATCCAACTCACGCGTGCCGAGATCGGCTTCCTGGGTGTACACGGTCGTGACGGGGACTCTACCGGCATCGTAGAGCGCACGCACGCGTGCTAATTCCTGCCTGCCAAGCTCCAAGTTATCGCGACGCACGCGAACAGTCTGCAGGGCACGGAGCACATCGAGGTACTGTGTCCGAACGTTCAGGATGATTTGTTGGCGGGTGCGCTCATAGGCAAGACCTGCTGCATCGAGTTCGTTCCGTGCTTGGCTGTAGGTCGCTTCACGGGCAAAGCCATTGAACAGTGTGTACGAGGCAACAGCATTCATCGAGTAGGAATTCGGCTCTGGTGGACCAAGCACGAATACCTGCCCACCAATGTTGACAGCGCGTCCACCTTCCACATTCAGTTGACGCGAATACCCTGCCGATGCGTTGATGCTCGGCAAGTATGCACCAAATGCCCGCGTCAGTGATGCTTGGCCGATCTCGACATTTTTCTGCTCCCGCTGGAGGGTTGGATTTTGGCGCAGTGCAATGGCAATGCAATCCTCGAGCGTAAAGGTCCGAACCGGATCGCCCGGCGTCTGCGCGATGCTGACCGCTGCAGCGATCGCAGCAAGGAACAAACGGTGCATAACAGAGAGAAAGTTAGTTCAACAGCGGCAACGGCAAAAAACGCATGCCTTCCGAAAAAGTTGCACTGCACGTGGTGGAAACGTGTTGCTACCGATCGAACCTACAACCAGACACCCCTCAGCGTTGGGGACGCCGCTTGGGCGTGGTGATAGTCTTCAGCTGTGCTCGAAAGCCTGTCCGCTGTTCGCCTCGACGTGGTTTGCCCGCAGCGCTTTCGATAGCGAGCCGGATTTGTTGTGTCGTCAGTACCCTGGCAGGCACGTGGTATTGCGTGTCGAGTTCAACGATGCTGTGTGCAAGTATCCACGCGGTTGTTTCAAGCATCAGGTCAGGCGTTCGCACACGGTGAACTCCTCGGGAGGTCTCTGCAATGGAAATACGGTGCGGTACTTTGCCCGATGGACAGGAATCTACCGATGCCAGAAACATGCGTTCGAGCATCGCTGGTGGACAAGCATACTCAACGAGGGTATCCCGACTTTCGATGAGCCATTGTGTTCCGCCGCAGCGCACACACACCGAATCAAGGGGCACAAACAACACCGGACCAAACACACCCCCGGGCACAACACTGAATGTGTCGGTTTGAGGAAGTTGTGTGTGTATGCGCCAACCGCGTCGCGTCATAACGATTCGGGTAGAGTGCCCAACCCAGGGAATTGTCCGGCGAATACTGCTATCGCCCGTGCTGGTTGCTTCATTGGCTCGGTAATGGAGGAGCGTCTGCCGAAGGAAAATCGTATCACCATCGACACGATCGCAGACGATCTCCCACTGTTCTTGCCGGTGGCGAATAAGTACTGGGTCACCAGCCATAGCGAGCGTATCGTCGGCATCCACGTGATAGACCAAGCGCATGCCGGCACGCAGTCCCCACTCGAAGCAATCAGGTTCTCCCGCCACAAGCAGGCAGCAGCACCCAAGCAGCAGCAAACCCCGCAGCGCCATCAGAGCCGTCGCTGCATTCGTCCGCGAACATCAATGCTGATGGGAATGACCGTGTTGCCCTGGTCGAAGAGCGTCATGCGTTGATCCAGTTGCGCAGATGTTTCGATCAGGAGCGGCATTCCGCTTTCCACCTCGATAAGGTACCGCGCAGTGAGCGCACCATCACCGCTGATGCTGACACTTGTTCCCATTTGTTCTGCCGTACCGCTGATCAGATACCGCGTGGATTCGACGCGCACCACTGCACAACGTTTGCCGAGCGTGTCAAGCATTCCTTCGAAGGTGTAGCTCAAGTCCATCGTCGTGACCACCTGCTGCGAGCCCAATGGCATTTGTACAGTATCGGTCAGTGTTTGTGTCCACTGCGTCCCTGGTGTGAGCGGCTTATCGGGGAACTCCACAATAAACCGCATGCGAACACCACCACTGGTGAACTGTTCGATAACTTGTCGCCGAATGGACTGGGCCGCCGATCCAGCGCCGCTATCGAGTGGGACAAACTCTTGACTGATCAGCTTCCCACTGCGTGCACAACGCATGCGCAATTGATAGTCTTCCAGCTCTGGAAAAGTAATGACCGAATCGCTGCGCCCAAGCTGCTCCAGCCCTTTGAGCTCGATGCGCACATTCCGCTGACCAATGGCAAGCTCAACCAGTGTATCAAGGCGTTCGGTGCGAATATCCTGTTCGAAGGTAACGCTCGAGGTAATCGCTTGCTCCATGCCCATTACGTGGATGGTCTGTGCAAGGTTGACCGCATTGCTGTAGGTGTAGAGGGCATGAGCACGCGGCTGCAGACGGTAGTGAAAAGTCTGCTTGGCGACAACCGGTGATTGCGTTCTTCCTTTTGGCTGGGCTGCGAGCGCAACCACCGCAACAGCAGCAGCAAGAACTATCCGCATAGGTCAATCCAGGATGTGTACATTCACCGGCAATTTACGCCACGTTCTCAGCAACAGCGCGCGACCGCTTCTCGTGACGTTGGCGTTCATTGGTGTTCAGGATTCGTTTGCGAATGCGCAGCGACAAGGGAGTAACCTCGAGCAATTCATCGTCGTTCAAGAACTCCAGGTACTGTTCGAGTGTCATCACGCGTGGAGGCGCAAGCCGCACCAATCCATCCGAACCGCTCGAGCGCATGTTCGTTAGATGCTTTGTCTTGCAAGGATTGACCACCAGGTCGTTTTCGCGTGCATGCTCCCCGATAACCATTCCTTCATAGACCCGCTCGCCGGGAGCAATGAAGAGCACGCCGCGTTCCTGAATGCTTTCGAGCGCATACGCAGTAGCAATGCCATCTTCGAGCGCGACCAAGCTGCCACGTGTGCGTCGAGCAACATCGCCACGGTACGGTTCGTAGCCAGCAAAGGTGTGGTGCAGAATTCCTTCTCCACGCGTGAGTGTCATGAACTCTGTCCGAAAACCGAGCAAGCCACGCGCAGGCACACTGAATTCGATTCGTACTGTCGTTCCAACTGGAAGCATAGAAAGCATCTCCCCACGGCGGCGACCAAGCGACTCGATGACATTGCCACTGAACTCGGCGGGGACATCAATGACGACATGCTCGATGGGCTCCAGCAGCCGCCCCTCGGCATCGCGATGGAACAGAATTTCGGGCTGGGAAACCGCAAGCTCGTAGCCCTCGCGGCGCATCGTCTCGATCAACACCGCCATTTGGAGCTCGCCACGCCCGAGCACGCGGAACACATCGGGTTGATCGGTTTCTTCGATGCGGAGCGAGACGTTTGTCCGGAGCTCACGCCAGAGACGATCGCGCAGTTTGGGAGTAGTCACGAACTTTCCTTCCTTGCCTGCCAGCGGCGAGGTATTGACCATGAATTGCATAGCAACGGTGGGTTCTTCGACCACCACTGGAGGCAGACGCTCCGGTTGGAGTGGCGAGGCAATCGTATCGCCGATGCGAACCTGCTCGATACCAGCAAGGCAGATAATGTCGCCCGATTCAGCATACTCGATCTCGACGCGGTCGAGACCCTGGAAGGCAAATAGTTTCGTAATGCGGAGCGATTGGCTACTACCGTCGGTGGCAACAAGCACTGCTTCATCGCCAAGCCGCACGCGTCCACGATGGATGCGACCGATTGCAAGACGGCCGACGTAGTCGTTCCAGTCGAGCGCTGCAACAATCATTTGGAACGGTGCATCGGGCTCATAGGCTGGTGCTGGGATATGTTCAATAATTGCATCGAAAAGTGGCACAAGGTTCGTGCCCGGTTCATCGAGCGAACGCGATGCGATACCATCCCGACCGACGGCATAGAGCACCGGCATATCGAGCGCTTCCAGTCCTGCGCCGAGCGCTAAAAACAGCTCATAGACTTCGTCGAGCACCTGTTGCGGGCGGGCATCGCTGCGGTCAATTTTGTTGATGACCACAATGGCTGGCAGCGCGCGCTCAATGGCTTTCCGCACGACAAATTTTGTTTGGGGTAGTGGTCCCTCGGCAGCATCAACGAGCACCAAGACCCCATCAGCCATCGAAAGTGCGCGTTCGACCTCGCCGCCAAAGTCGGCGTGTCCGGGTGTGTCCACGATGTTGATCGTGACGCCTTTCCAGCGCACTGCGGTATTTTTCGCCATGATGGTAATCCCTTTTTCACGCTCGATCGCGTTGGAATCGAGCATGCGGTCGGCAAGCACTTGCCCGTCGCGGAAGATTCCGGCTTGCCGCAGAATTTGGTCCACGAGCGTGGTCTTGCCGTGGTCAACATGGGCAATGATGGCAATGTTGCGGATGTCTATGCGTTGCTGCATACGGGTATGGAAAACGTCGAACGAAGGCGCTATGACGATTGTTGTGCCATCTGAGTGCGAACAGTCGAGCAAGCACCATGGCTGAGTCTGGTTCGGTACTTTCGACGCCAGTGCAGTATCTCAAGGGCGTTGGTCCTCGGCGTGCAGAAGCTTTTGCTTCGGTGGGCATACAGACTGTGGAAGATTTACTCGGCTACACCCCGCGTGCCTATATCGAACGGTCAGCGCACCGCTCGCTGCGTGGCATTGCTCGCCGACTGCAGATGCCCGACATTTTTTCTTCCGACCGGGAATCGGTCAGCGTCCTGCGGCAGGAGGTGAGCATCCTTGCTACCGTCGAACAGATTCGTCTGCGGCAGTTCCGCAACAACCGCGTCCTGCTGGAGGCAATTATCGCCGATGCTGACCAGATGAAGGGCGCGCTGCTGTTCTGGAATGCCCACCAGTACTACACGCGCGTGCTGGTCGAAGGTGCGCAGTACATCGTCACAGGCGTTCCCGCGCTGGATCGGTACGGTCGCATCACGTTTACCCATCCGCAGCTCGAACGCATCGAGGAAGAAGAGCAGGCCATGCTTGAACACGGGATATTGCCGGTGTACCCCCTGACCGAAGCCATGCGTTCGCGGGGAATTACTGCTGCACTGATCCGCCGCTTGGTACGCACCGCTCTCGATCAAGTCAAAGGGAATATCCCCGATCTGCTACCACCAGCACTCTTGGAGCGGCATCGCTTGCTCTCGAAAGGGGATGCACTCGAGCACTTGCACTTCCCACCGGACCACCACGCCATCGAACGAGCACTCGAGCGGATGAAGTTCGAGGAAATCTTTCTGTTCGAGCTCCTGTTGGCACTCCAGCGTCAGGACCAGCTTCGCGGCGCCGCACCACGTCTGCCCTCGCCGAGCCCGCGATGGGAGCAGCTCCGCCAATCCTTGCCCTTTGCTCTGACCAGCGCGCAAGAATTTGTCATCGCCGAAATCCAGCAGGATCTGGCTCGTAGTGAACCCATGCACCGTCTGCTGCAAGGTGATGTTGGCGCCGGTAAAACACTGGTCGCACTGGCAGCAATGCTGACGGCCGTGGATGCTGGCTATCAAGCGCTGCTTGCAGCACCGACCGAGGTTCTTGCTGAACAGCACTACCGCACCATTTGCCGGCTCTGTGCACCGCTCGATGTTCGCGTGGCCAAGCTGGTCGGTAGCCAGAGCGCACGCCAGCGCGAGACCATGGCAACAGACATTGCCACCGGACATGCTCAGATTGTCGTCGGCACGCATGCACTGTTTGCAGAGTCATCAGCACACCCATCGCATACGTACCACCGCGTCGGGTTAGTGGTTATTGACGAGCAGCACCGCTTCGGTGTCCTGCAGCGTGCAGCCCTGCGCGACCTTGCGATGGCATCGCACCCGGAGCGACTGGCGCCACACCTGCTGGTCATGAGCGCCACCCCTATTCCACGCACCTTGACCATGACGCTCTACGGCGATCTGGATGTTTCCCTGTTGGATCAAATGCCGCCAGGACGCCAGCCCGTAACAACCAACGTTCTTGGCACCGACCAACTGCCAGCAGCATACCAGGTAATCCGTTCGCAGATTCGGGCTGGACACCAGGCATTCATCGTCTATCCGCTGGTCGAAGAGTCCGAAAGCATGCAGCTCAAAGCAGCAACCACCGAGTTCGAGTCCATCGCCAACGAGCATTTCCCCGATGTTCGCGTGGGACTTCTGCACGGTCAGATGAGTTGGAGCACCAAGGAAGAGATCATGCAGCGTTTTGCTGCTGGAGACTTCGACATCCTGGTTGCAACAACCGTCATCGAGGTAGGCATTGACGTGCCGAACGCAACCGTGATGCTTATCAACCACGCCGAACGGTTCGGACTGGCACAATTACACCAGCTCCGGGGACGGGTTGGGCGCGGCACTGCTCCAGCCACCTGCCTGCTGATCACCGAGCCATTCCTGGCACACCGCGCCCGAATGCCAGCGCAAGAGGACGAACCACCAGCAGTCACCAGGCTCCGCACAATGGCAGAAACGACCGATGGCTTTCTCATCGCAGAGGTTGATATGCGTCTGCGCGGACCAGGCGATATGCTCGGCACCCGCCAATCGGGCATGCCCGATTTCCGCTACTTGGATTTGGTGCATGATACGACAACAATTGCTACCGCGCGTGCGGAGGCATTTTCGCTCATCAATCGCGATCCGCACTTGCGCGCCTCCGAACATGCGCTGCTCCGCCGCTACGTTCTCGACCGCAAAGACAGTCTCACTCATTATGCCATTGCCTAACCGATGCTTGTGCTTGAAGCAATTGCCGCTGGACCTGTTGCAACGAATGCCTACCTTGTCGCCGACCAAGCAACACGCATGGCTGTGCTGATAGATGCACCGATGGAGTCGCACTGGTGGTACGCTGAGCGCATTGCTGCATTGGGTCTGACACCGCTGGCGCTATGGCTGACGCATTCTCACTGGGACCACACGGCCGACGCCGCTGCAATCGCCGAGCAATACGCCATACCGGTACTTGTTCACCCGCTCGATGCCTATCGCCTTCGGGATCCCAACGCCCAAACAGTTATTCCGCTGCCACTGCCACTCGAAGCAGTCGAAATCGGTGGCTACTTGCACCATGACCAGCAGCTCACCGTTGGATCGCTCTCGTTCCAAGTGCGACACGTCCCCGGGCACACCGAAGGCAGCGTCGTCTTCGTCGAGCATGCCGCACGTGTTGTCTTCTGCGGTGATACGCTCTTTGCTGGCAGCATCGGACGGACCGATCTTCCCGGCGGCGACTATGAGCAACTGCTGGCATCCATCCACCGCGAATTGCTCTCCCTACCGGATGATTACATCTGCTATCCGGGGCACATGGAGCCGACAACCATCGGACAGGAACGCCGGACCAATCCATTTCTACAGCCAAGTGATCTGTACGGCAACCGCTGGGAAAGACAATGAATAAACTGTCATTTTTTGGTCACTGCCCGCTTAGGATTATCGCCCTAAGTTTGCTGCTGAGTGTGGTGGCCGTTTTTGTTGGGTGCTATTCATTCACTGGGGGAAGCGTTCCCCCGCACCTGAAAACGATCGCCATTGCCACGGTTGCGGATCGGAGCAGCTTTGGGCAGCCCGTGTGGCGAGAAGTTGCCACGCAGTTCCTGGTGGAACGGTTCCGGAACGACAATACGCTGCAGTTGGTTGATCGCAACGGCGATGCAGAACTGCGCGCGGCAATCACAACGATCACCGAAGAGCCAGTCACCCTGCGTGCCGGCGAAGTTGAGCGAGAACGCAAAATCCGCGTTGCTCTCGACGTGGAATACTTCGATGCGGTCAAGCAGCGAACCATTTTCCGACGGACATTCACCAGCGAGCAATTTTTCCCCATCGCCCAAGCAGCAACCGCACGGGACCAGGCAATTCGCACTGCACTCGAACAAATCGCCGGCGATGTTCTGCTGGCGGTCATCAGCGATTGGTAACCTCTTGAGCCATGTGCAATGTTATCCTTTCCCGATGTAATCGTTGCGCTCTATGTTGGAGCGCTGGTGGTTCTGTTTGCCTTTGGCGTGCATAGTCTGGTGATGGTGTACCTATACCATCGCACCCAGAATACCTCCCATCAACCACCGACAGCAACACTCGATCCGCTGCCGGTGGTCACCGTCCAGCTCCCCATCTACAACGAGGTGTACGTCGTCGAGCGGCTCATTGACGCTGTCGTGCGGATGGACTACCCGAAGGATAAACTCGAGATTCAAGTGCTCGATGATTCAACCGACGAGACTCAGACCGTCGCCCGCGAGCGCGTCGAGTACTACCGCACCTTGGGCTACGACATTCACTACATTCACCGCACCGACCGCCAGGGCTATAAGGCGGGAGCATTGCGGCACGGTCTGGCCCATGCACGGGGCGAATTCATCGCCATCTTCGATGCGGACTTCATCCCCAGGCCAGAGTTCTTGCGGGCATTGCTGCCATACTTTGCCGATCCGCGCGTCGGGATGGTCCAGTCGCGATGGGAGCACCTCAACGAAGAGTATTCCTTCCTTACCCGAGCCCAAGCATTGGCGCTCGATGGCCACTTCGTCGTCGAGCAGCAGGTGCGCAATCGAGCCGGCTTCTTCATCAACTTCAATGGTACTGCCGGCATCTGGCGTCGGACGTGCATCGAGGACGCAGGCAACTGGCACTCGGACACCCTTGCCGAAGATTTGGACCTAAGCTACCGCGCCCAACTTCGCGGATGGCGGTTCGTGTTTGTCAACGACGTCACCTCGCCAGCAGAACTCCCCGCTGACATCAATGCGCTCAAGTCGCAGCAATTTCGCTGGACCAAAGGTGCGATCGAAGTTGCCAAGAAATTGCTTCCGGCGGTGTGGCGTGCTAAGCTTCCGCTTGCTACAAAACTCGAATGCACGGTACATCTGACCAGCAACATTGTCTTTCCCTTCATCGTGCTTGTTGCGCTGCTGAACCTGCCGATGGTGCTCATTAAAAATCTGACGGGCGACTACCAGGAGCTCTTTACACTCATGTCCATTTTCGTGCTGGCATCGGTGAGCACGTTTTTGTTTTACCTCTATTCCCAGCGAAGCATCCACGAAGACTGGCAGCAGCGGATCTTGCTCTTCCCGCTGTTCATGGCAGGAAGTATGGGGCTTGCCATCAACAACACTAAAGCCGTTCTCGAAGCGCTTCTGGGAAAACGGTCGGAGTTCACACGGACGCCGAAGTACCGCATCCTGTCGCAACAGGACGACTGGCGAACGCGCAAATATGCTCGCACACGCTTGGGGATGTCCGCCATTATTGAGCTTGCGCTCGGCGCGTACTTTTTGATCGGGATGGCTGTGTCGCTCTACTTCGGCGAGCTGGCAGCAATTCCCTTCCAGTTCATGTTCTTCGTTGGGTTTGGTGGCATCGGATACTTATCGCTTGCGCACTGGCTGGAAGCTAACCGCCTTGCAAATGGGGAAAATCCTCTGCGATCTGTTCGTGCAATGCAACCAGCGGCGGCAGCGCAGCCGACCAAGTAAGCGCGGTCGTTGTACTGATGTCATCGCTGTGTGCTGCCGTCAACGCTGCCAGCGAGGGTAGCTGCGATAGTGTCGCGGCAATGTGGCGATGCACCGCTGGGCGCGACGCATAGGCCCAGACGCGGATTTGCCAGCATTCACCACGCTGGTAAGCCGCAATACCGAGATGTTCCAACACAGCAAGCTCGACTGCCGTCGCTGCTGCAATGACGCGCATCCCATGCTCGGCAATGATGCCACTTGCATGCCACCCCCGTTCGAGGGCGCTTCGATAGCTGCTCCGCGTCAGCTCGACACCGCACAACCGCTCTGCAAGCAGAACAAACATCTCCACTTCTTCACCATCGTTTCCGATGCAGGTGGCATGGGATTCCGATGGATCGAGAGCCGCAATCCGAAGCTGGATGCTCTGCTCGCGTAACGGCGCAATCATCGTGGGATAGAGCAGCTTCAACCCAGCATGGGCAAGGTGTTCGGCGTGCTGGTACGAAAGGCATGCGATCGGTCGTGCGGTCGGGACCAGGAGTGGGTCAGCAGTGTAGATTCCAGCAACCGGAGTGTAGAGCACCAAGTTTTCCGCACCGATAACCCGCGCAAGCAGCGCAGCAGTAAGGTTGGAGCTTTCTTTCCCCATGGTGGTCACATCCCCATCGCGGGTAGTGCCAACAAAACCTTCGGTAAGCACTGAACACCCACGCTGGAGAATCGGCAGAATACGCTGTTGCACACGCTCAGCGGTTTGCTCATAGAGCGGTTCGGCATTACCGTAGGTGGCATCGGTTACGATCACCCCCGTTGCGGGAACACTGGTGACCTCTACTCCCTCTTCGACTAAGACGTGATGGATAAGGTGCAGTGCCATGCGCTCACCACAGCTTGTGATGCGGTCGCGTGTACGTGGTGTGAGCTCTCTGGTCAACGCAGTGCCCTGCACCAAGCGAAGAAGCTGCTGGTAGAGTTCATCGAAGAGCATCTCGAGTGCTTCGATGACGTGGCGTTCGTGGAGCACTTGGCGGGCAACGTTGCGGTGGTGCGTGACAACTGTTGCAATGAGCGACTGCGCTTGCTCTTGTTGCCCATTCTCGGCGAGCAGTGCAGCCTGCTCAAGCTGGCGCGTCACTTGGGGCAGCGCTGACACAACGACCACCATCGGTGATGCATGGTCGGTGCCAATTCGCTGTGCTAATCGCTCGAAGTCAATCGGTGTGCGGAGTGTCGAGCCGCCAACTTTGATGACCGTCACTGCTGGTTCCGGGGGGCAATGTGGGACATTTGAGCAAAAGGGAACCACTGGTTTCGCCGCGCAAGCAGCAGGTACACGATGCACCCAATTGCCAGTACACCCAACCCATTGACAACTGCAGCCGCCGGTCGCGACACAAACAGCCATAGCCACAGGGCGATCGCGATCAACGCTGGTAGTGGATAGAACCACATGCGAAAGGGAAACGCCGCCCTTGGGTGCTTCCGATGGTAGTAAAGCAACCCCACCGCTTGCCCGACAAACTGCACCAAAATCCGCAGAGTGAGAATACTGGCAACAACAAGGCGCAGCCCGTCGAACACAACTGCGATCACAATCGAAATGCCACCGATAGCCAGCAACGACAAGTGGGGAAAATTCTTTGTCGGATGCAGCCGAGCGAAAATGCGAAAGAAATTACCATCGCGTGCTGCGGCATAGGGAATCCTCGAGTATCCGAGCACAACCGAGTAGAGCGAGCTAAGCGCTACAACCAACACCAGGACGGTAGCAACCACTGCAGCACCACTGCCGAAGACTCGCTCGACCACAGTGCTCGCGATGAATTGATCGGGACGCGCTTCCTGCCAGGGAACAACGCTCAGTACCGACAGTTGCATGCACACATACAGCGTAGCGACTATGGCAATCGAGTAGAACATACTGCGCGGGATCACACGCTCCGGCTGGCGGACTTCGGCACCCAGATGGCACACGTTGTAATACCCCAGAATTGCATACACGCTGCTTTGGATCGCTTCGTGGAGACCATCAAATCGCCACAGGGAACTCGGAGCGTTGGTGATGAGCAACCAATCACCACCAACAACGCCTGCAGCGATAATCCAGAGCAACGTACCGATAACGATGCCCCCAAGCACAACCGAGATGCGACCAATTGTCTCGATACGCCGATAGAGGGCAGCAACGATGAGCACAATAACTCCAACAGCTACAGCTTTTCGTTCCCAGCCCGAGGCAAGGGGAACCAGATACTGCACGTAGTTCGTGAAACCAATCGCCCCCGATGCAACGACGAACGAAGATTGGAACACCGTCTGCCAGATGAACAAGAACGCCATCACGCGTCCCCACCGTGGCTCGCCATACAGGTGCCGCAAGAACGCATAGCTTCCGCCGGCTTCGGGGAATGCGGTGCCGAGTTCTGCCCAAACCATCGCATCGGTTGCCGCCAGAATCGCTCCCACCACCCACGCTAACACACAGTGCGGCCCCTGCATCGCTGCCATTACCGACGACATAACGATGAACGGACCAATGCCGACCATATCAATGGTGTTGAGTGCTGTCGCCTGGAGCAATCCGAGCCGCCGTTGCAGTTCCACTACGCCTCACTCCAAATGAACGGGAAGAGCCACCAGGCAACAATCGCAACAATTGTAACGTAGAGCAGCATCACAGCAACTTCCGACGCTGCTGCAGTGGCGGTGCTCCCAGCAAGGACCGTTGCAGTTGCATCAACCCCGACAAAAAACACGGGCATCACAACGGGGAATGCAATTGCTGCGAACACCCATCCACGGAGCTGTGCCGCTGCAACAATTGCAGCAAGCAACGACGTCGCCCCGCCAATCGCGATACACCCAGCGACAAGCACAACGGCAACACCCAACCGAAACGGTACCAACCCAACCAGCATCAATACTGCATACTCGATGAGCCCGACAATGACCAGCCACAGTACACCAGCAAGTAATTTTCCCCAGTACACTGCATCCCCCGGTGCAACGTGCATCAGGTAGCGAAGCGTTCCCCGCTCCTGTTCGATCACGTACGACCGCGCGACCGTTAGCATTGCAGCAAAATAGAACACAACCCAGATCGCCCCTGCTTGAATCGTAGCGTCGAACTGCTGCGGAAATGCAAACGTCAGTACCAGTGCAGCACCAACAAGAAAGTACAGCTCAGCCGCGACTGCTTCACGGCTGCGTAAAAGCAGGAGGATTTCCTTGCGAAGGATCGCTGCCACAGCGCTGCGCTGTTGGTTCACCAAAGGAGTCCGAGAAAGGGTGAAGCAGTTGTCCAGAAGTCCACGCTGCCGCAGTGTCAGGCTGCCCGTTGCAACCGTGGAGCGGCATCAGGTATGCACGCCACGAAAATACGCCGTCACTATTTTCTGCCTGGTGCTATTCAACGCTAAACTCCGCGATCGGTGAAATGAGCTCGAGCTGCCCCTCGTGCTGGACCGTGATACCCCAGAGGTAACGATTGCCGGGACGGAATACTGTCGGCGCCAGTGAGCACTCCCACATGGTGCTGCCGCCACCAGCACGCTGGCACTGTGTGACGGGGCGAGCAGTCATGAGAGCATGCCAGGCGCTCTGTCCCTCGGCTTGTTCGACAACACGTAACTCGAAGCGAACATCATTCCCCACAGGCGCCGATGCTTGCCATGCAAAGCGAACCAATTCCGAGCTGTTGTGATGGATCGTTGTTGGGATGCTGAGCAGCTCAATCGGTGGTATGCCAACAACGGTGAATTCTCTGCACTGTCGTTCTAACCGGTGCAGCGAATCGGTAGGCTCAACCACCTCGACACAGAAACGATACCGACCAGCAGGAAGCAGGTTGCGCCGATAGAGCGGCTCGGCTGTTAGCAGCAGCTCGGCAAGCACAGCCGATAACGGAAAACTCACCGATCCCTCGACAACAATAACCGGTTGTTGGGCGAACCGAGCACAGAGCCGAAACTGCTCCCCCTCGATGCAGGGAAGCATCCGCACTGCAATCGGAACAGGTGATGCAATGGTGATACGCCAGGAGCTATCCTGCCAGCGCTGCAATGCCGAAGGCAACGTATCGGCAATGAAGATGGAGAGCGTCTGCGCTGATGTCAATACGGGCAGTGCGATAATTGTCCACCTCATCGGTTTTCGAGCATGCGTACAAGTTGACTAACTAGCGTCGGGATATCGGCTCGGTCAACTGTCACGGTCGCAGTTCCATCGCTAATCGCAATGCGTCCATCGAGGAGCTGGGTGCACTGCACCGCCGCGCCTATGGAGGACACGCTTTGCTCCTGCCGAGGGAACGTTGTACGTTGGAGGTAGCCTTCATCTGTTCCCGTTGCATGCTCCGCACTCTTGCGCGCAAGTGCGTCGCAGCGCTCGTTGAGTGGGTCCCCATTGTGTGCTTTTACCCATTCGGTCTGGACGGTGCGGCGGTCGAGTTCGGCCAGAAGTTGCTCCCAGAGGTCCACGTTCTCGGCACGTTCATGGCGATTGCGTCGCCATCCTTGCTGGCGCCATCGGAGCGCCCATCCCTTGCCGATCGCGTCGGCCAAGTACCGAGAATCGGTGCGCAGGAGAACATGCACATGCTTGCCTTCGGGCACGCTGCGCAACGCTTCCAAGGCTGCACGTAATTCCATGCGGCTATTGGTTGTCTGCGTGGCGCTGCCGGTAAGCACCCGCTCGGTACCATCCGGCTCACGAATAATTGCAGCCCAGCCTCCCGGTCCGGGGTTGCCAATGCATGCACCGTCACTGTAGATGAGGTACTGGGCTTGCTTCATACCATCAACGCATGAATGGATAAACAGCGGCGATCACTTGTTCGATTGCATTTCCGTGGGGCAGTCCCTCGTACCGGAAGCGGATTTGCCCGTCTGGTCCCACCACCAGAACTGTTGGCACGCGGGCGACGCATCGGACGGTCCGGCAAAGCTCCCCATCCCAATCCAGCAGAAGCGGTGCGTCTTGCACACGACTGCGTATGCTGCTCCGCACAAGCCATCGAACAAATGATGGCACCCCATCCAGATGCGCACAGCCGAGTACTCGCACGGTGTCCTTCAATCGCTTACCGAGTTGTTCGCCCCATGTTACTGCTGCCTCGGCACCATCGCGATCGGCAAGCACGAGCACGTACGGTTTGCCGCGCAGCGAGGATGAAGACCATGTCTTCCCCCACTGATCCTCGAGCGCGAATACAATCGTGGACTGCTCCGCTGCAGCAATGGCAGCATGTACCAGCAGCGCAACGAGAACAACCATCAGACACTCAGCGTTTGCTGGCGGCGTTTTGCAGCGTCGCGGAGGAATGCCTCCAGCCCTGCATCCGTGAGCGGATGCTTGAGCGATTGCATGAGCACTTTGTATGGCACCGTCGCAATGTGTGCCCCAGCCCGTGCTGCCTCGACAATGTGCATTGGATGGCGCACCGATGCAGCAATGATTTCGCTTTCGATACCCTGGACGTCCCAAATTTCCATAACCTGGCGGAGGACACCAATCCCATCGTGCCCGACGTCATCGAGCCGTCCAAGAAAGATGCTCACGTAGGTTGCACCCGCATTTGCCGCTGCCAGTGCTTGCGTCGGAGAAAACACCAGCGTAACGTTGGTCGGAATTTCCCGGCGACTCAATTCACGGACAGCAGCAAGCCCGGTTGGGATCATCGGGATTTTGATTGTTGCCTCCGGGAGCCAGGAGAGAATTTCTTCAGCTTCGCGGATCATTCCATCGGTATCTGTCGAAACAACCTCGACCGATAGATGCCCGCCGACGATGTCGTAAATCGTTGCAATGATTTTCTCCACTGGCTGCGTTGGGTCTTCTTTGGCAAGAAGGCTGGGATTTGTCGTCACTCCCGTGATGATACCCAGCTCGGCAGCATGCCGGATTTCAGCGATGTTGGCAGAATCAACGAACAGTTGCATGGCAGTAGCCAGAAATCGTTCAACCTGGAAGCAAAATTACTGACCAGTCCAAAGGATTGGCACACGCACAAGCCCAACAGTGCTGTGCACCACCAGCCAATATGCTCCTGCTGGGACTGCGCCAAGATCGAAGGAGAGCACCGTCCCTTGCTGGCGGAAGTTCATCATGCATTGCCCGGCCATCGAATAGAGTGCACCCTGCCAATCGGCAGCAACACCAAGATCGGCGCGAACACTGCTTCCCTGCTGCTCCAGGCGAACCGTCGTCGTATCGCCACCGCTGCTGACCAGGACGCCGCAGGAGCTTTCCGCAGCGTACGCGGTAGCAAGCACGTGCACCTCAACCGGCAGAGCACGGCGGTAGCAACCAACCAGCAGTTCCAGCGTATCGCGATAGATGTTGGCAGTACCTGCGCTATAAAACGGCATCAACGCGCAAACCGGTACACGTACCCGCTCACCCGGACCAACTATCAGCGGCACAAACGCTGGCGGAACAGCCATCTCAACGCCTCGACTGACTAACCGCTCAAAGGTCTTCGGAAACCGTCCGAAGTTGTAGAGCTCGATGGTGTCGCACAGAAACTGGTTGCTTCTGCCGACAAAGGATTGGCGCGCATCGAGCGAATCGCGATTGGCAATCATGACCGTATGCCCCAGGAAAACGCCCTCCACGAGCGAGCGATTCCCCACCGAGTCAGCGACTTCGATCGTGTACCAACCATCGAGCCGCCAGTCACGCTGCGCAACACGAATGGTCTGCTCTTCTGCAAGGGCAATGTTTTCCGGCGACGAAGCGACCGTCAACACAATATTGAACGAATCGAGCACCGTAACCCCAGCAATGCCCGTCTGCGAATAGCCGTGCTCTTGGGCGGTGATGATGTCCACTGATGGGCAGGGCTGACGATTCCGGAGGATTCGCGGTGGGAGTGTGTCGTAGATAAACTCAACGTGGAAGATCGCAGCGGCATATTGTCCGCAGGGAGTTTCCAGCCAGAGGGTATCGGCAATGGTGGCTGGACGTGTGGTACGGTAGCAGACCTGGAATTCGGCTGTATCCCTTGGCACAACCGTCAACGGGGGCTGTATCTGGGCAACAACGTCGCCAATGCGGCACCAAGCCCGAAGAATAGTCTGCGGATAGTTCCCCACATTCGTGATCGGCACTCGAAAGCAAGAGTTGCGCTGGGTTGCGCTCACGAACGAATACACACGCGGGAATCGGTTGGTGGTGCCATCGCTGTCAACCACGCGGAGTGTCATGCCAGGAATGGGCACTCTGGCGCGGGTGATAAACTGTTCGGCATCCTGGGCAACAATCGTAATCACCCCATCAGAATAGGGATCGCGGAGTGCAATCCGTACTTCAACCGAATCTTGTGGGAGCATCGTTTGTCGGACAATTTCCCAGACAACGTTCTCGGTCGAATCCTCGATGATGCGCACGACGTCCACACGGCTATCGCTGGGCAATGTGTCGTAGACAACCAAGCGGTAAGGTGGACATTGTGGCAGCGACGAAATTTTCGGCGGCTCGAAATCGTATCGCCGGAAACTCATGCCACCAACGTAGCCGTAGGAATCTGCATAGCCGTACCCGTACACCGAAATGCCGATGGGAGCATTGGCCGAGACTGTGTGCACACCAGCTTCGAGGCGGACTTGCGTATAGACGTACTTGCTTTTGGGTATTGGCCTAAATGTTGTCGTCACCGGTCTGCCATCGAGCACGAGCGATGCCTTGGCGGTATCGTGCACGACAATAGTGACGTAGTGGTACAGGTACACTTCTTCAATCCTGCCGCGGGGCTCGTTGACCGAGCGCTGGTAGGATAGCGGACAGATGAAGCGGTATCCCGACATGAACTGCTCTGCCGGTGGCATGATCATCATGAAAGGATCGCCAACGAGCAGAATACTGCCCGGTCGAGGCGTTGAGGTCTCCCGAAACTGCGCAACCAGGATGGGGCGATTTGCATGGACAGTTTGCGCCGATGAAAGCGGTCCTTCGTAGTACTGACCAGCATTGAGCGTCACAATCGGTATGCTATCAATGTAGATCACCGTGCTGTCGCGTGCTGCGAGGATGCGGTACCGATCACCTTGGCCGCCCTCTGGATCGCTCCCATCATCTGGATTCATGTATGGCACCAGAAAAGCTGAGCGTCCCCATGTTGCAGACGGAGGAATTTGTTCAATCAAGCAATCGCGGGAAGCCATGTATTCTCGTGTTGACAGCGGTACCCGTGCTCGCTGATGCCCGCTGAAGACTGCAATCGGACGGTTCGACTTGATCCGCGTTCCCGTCAGGTCGTACTGCTCACTGGTCGTCCTTGATTGAACAAGGTATGCTTCACCACGATTGAGCAGGATGCGACTGATGGGTCCATCGGTGGTCGGCGAGGTAACGCGCACAAATTCGACAACGGTCGAATCCTCCGTCGCAACAACTGCAAACTGAGAGGGTGTGTTGTCTCCGTTAGGATAGACATCGGTGTTGTAGCTCATGACATAGTAGTCTCTCCCGAGCGCATCGGTTGGCAACACCAAGAATGCATCACTGGTCGTTTCGGCTCGGTTGAGCGCGTACACCGTCACATCGTGATCACTGACAAGGTGGAAGGTGTACCGAACAGGGCGCTGCGTGTGACGCTCCCATGGCATCGAAACATCTCCGGCACCCATGTTTACCCCGATGAGCTCGACTCCAGCATACGACAGGGGGATAGTAAGCATCTGGGCTGGATTGTCAATCCGTGCATTGATAACCTGCGGCGGCCGGCCATCGTAGGGAGTAAACTCCAGCCGAACATTTGTTGGCTCGTCAGCAGCGATGTAAATGTAAAGCGAGTCTCTCTGACGTGCATTGCTACTGTTCATCCCGTCGTTGTGGTAATTCGGCATGAAGCAGAACCAAAAGTCTCTCCCTTTGCTGTCGGGGACTTCTTGCGCTGCCAGCGCCACCGCAAGAACTATGAGAAGAAGCACTCTTTTCATTACAGCCTCCATCATGGAGCAGACGGATGTAAAAATACCAGCTCACGACAGTAACACAGCACCAGTACCGATGGTTTCGCATCAAAGCCAACAAGGCGCTCCCCACCGGAAGCGCCCTGCTGCGTGTGTGTGGTTCTCCGCACGGCGGAGATTGTCTCAAACCGTGATGCCTGATCAATGCACAACTATGACCGGCGCGCCAACACTCCCACTGCGCTGCGTAATAAGCTGCGCCAGGTACGTCCCACTGGGAAGCCATTCGGAGGTGAACGGAACTTCGTACACACTGGCGTGCTGCGGAAGCGAAACCAGGTAGCGCACAACTTCACGGCCAGCAAGATCGGTCACTCGCAGTGTGACCACGTCGTCTGTAGGTAGCGTGTACCGAAGCACTGCAGACGCACTCACTGGATTGGGGAGCACCTGCAGCGACAGTTGTGGCTCTGCATCGGCATTGCGAACCGAGAGGGTGTAGTCGGCGTTGACCGGATCATATTCCGCCCAGGGCAAATCCCATCGCTCGGTTGGATATGGTGCAAACGCGCCTCGATAGTTGACTTGAACAAATCCACTCAAGTCAACCAGTGCCGTGCTTGTGTAGCTTGTTTGCTGCGATGCCAGTGGTGAGTTTGCCATCGGCTGTGGATTGAAGCTCGGATCGGTCGCGAACGGATTGGTCAGCAGTGCTAAATCCGGTGAGCGTTTGTCGAAGATGTTCGCAAACTGCGGTTGCTCGATCCACGAGGTTGTCATGCCCTGGGGAGGATTTCCTCCAGCAAAGTTGAGCAGTGTTCCCTTGATGCCATAGAACGAGTTGTTCCGAACCAGCAGCGAATCACCAGCAGCAGCAAGCATGGTGTTGCTGCCAGCAATTTCAACTCCGCGCGGCCATCCGATGAAGACACTGTTGATGATGCTCAAACGCGAATTCCGTCGGATCTGGGCAGCAGCACCAAATCGGGTGTTGTATGAGTTCGGTGATGTACCGGTGCCTGGCGTCCAGGCAGTATCCTGCACCGGACCGATCAAGGTCATGTTGCTGAAGACCCCGCTGGTGAGGGGTTGATTGAACGATCCACTGGCGTCGTTGTCGGATTCGAAGGCTTGGGAGATGGATTGATCCGCGCGCGCTCGGAATCGCTGGGCAAGACCAAATTGCACACGCCCACTCCAACCGTTGTCCGTGTCGAAGTCATCGTCGAGGCCGCCAGTCGAAATCAAATACCGACCGCCAACACTCCCGCCGAACCATTCGAAGGAATCATCGTTGCCATAGCTGCACTGAACATATTCAATGACCGTTCGGCGCCCAACTCCCGCGAGCGTGAGCGAATTGAGTTCGCTGTTTGGTGCTGCCGCAATGCCAGCAAATTCAATCCGCACGTACCGAACAACGCCACTGGAATCATCGTCATCGGTGCCACCGAACCATCCACGCACTTGGTTTGCATCGGCGATGCCACCTTCGAGTGCTGCCTGACCGCCCGGGTGATTGGTGCGTGCTCGGCCGCAAATGAGCAAGCCGCCCCAATCTCCCGGTGCACGCTGCCCTGGCGGTGCCGACGAGGTCATCACGATGGGACGCTGGCGCGTGCCCTCGGCGATGATTTTGCCCCCACGATTGACACATAACGCAGAATTTTGGCCTACCGTATCGCCAACGATTCGCGTGCCTGGCTCGATGACCAACACACCACCATCATCAACAAACACATATCCATCGATGCCATAGATTTTGCGTGCCGAAAGCTGCACGCGCCCTGTGATTGGCGTGCGCAGAACTGAATCGGGCTGTATTGCTTGCGGCTGCACAATGGTAAAGGGTTGTTGGTTCCGGCTGGTGACAGTCTCGTCGAGCGTACCATCGGGCTTGACGAGCACCATGCGCACATAACCGTTGGTTGTTGCAACCGCTGGCACGCGAAAGCCACCGGTAAAGCGGCCACGACGCGAAGCGGAATCTTTGACGGCTGTTGCACCCGGCAGGTCCGTCCACGGTCCCGTCGGTGAGGTTGCAAACTGGAAGCGCCAAGTTGGATACACGCCAGGGTAGGCACTGGTATCCCAGACAAAGTCTTCAGAGCGTCCCGGACGAAAGGTTTCGCCGCCAGCAGGCTTTGTCAGGACGACGCTGATCTGCTGCGCCGAGGCAATCACCGAGACAATACATGCAAACACAAGCAAACGATGCATAACTCGCACCAAGATAGTTGAACAAGCTTAGAGCCGATAGCTCAGACCAATTCCGAGGGAACGTCCACGAATAGTTGATTGCACAATCGTTCCACCCTGCTCCCACCGCAGGGGTTGGTTGAGCAGGTCGCGAATGGAAAGTCGCACTTGGAATGCGCCGAAAGCTTTGGTCACCGTGAGGTCCACAACATCCCGCGGCAGTTCATACGTGTGTGGATCGTCGAACTGGTAGGCATTGCGCAGCCCGACGAGTACAATTCGCCGACCGAACACGTTATAGCCAATGCTCACGGTTGCATCCAACTCTGGAATAGCTGCTGTCAGTAGTGCGTTGAATGTGTACGGGGACTGCCCCCACATTGGGCGGCGATCGAGCTGCCCACCTTGCGTCACCTCCACTTGCGAAATGATACGTGCATAGTTGAGCGAGAGCGTCAGATGCTGTCCCCACGATCCCAGAACATCCAATCGCTTGCGGAGCTCGATTTCTGCGCCATAGTTGAGCGCCGGACCTTCGGCGTTACGGAAAGTTCGGGCAATTTCCTGCTGTTCCAGGTAGATGGTCTCTTCAATCGCATGGAGGAAGCGCTTGACGAACACCCCTGCCGAGAGCACCTCGCCTGGAGATGGGAACCACTCCCACCGCACATCCCCATTGGCAATGAGTGCGCGTGTCAAATTCGGATTGCCCATTACCTGCGATTGCGTCGAAAAATCGTAGAACGCAAATGGTGCAAACTCTCGGAGGGATGGGCGCGCAACTGTCTGTGATGCCGCCAAGCGCAGGTTCATTGTTGGCGTCAGGCCCACCACGACCGACAATGCTGGCAACCAGTCGCGCGTATAGACATCCACGGTAACGGGCCGATCGCTCAAGTCGTAGCTGTTTAGCTGCTGACGGTTGTCCTCGTAGCGCACACCGCCGATAATGCGCAGCGGCAGGCCAAGCTGGTCGAACGAGTAGTCAGCCATAATGTACCCGGCATAGAGCCGTTCACGCGCTGAGTACGCATCAGCAAGCCGTGAATCCTCCGATATGCCGATCCCCTGCGGTCCAAAGTTCTCAGGGCGAAAGATTCCCGATGGATCAGCCCACTGCACCGAATCGGGAAGAGTAAAGACTGCGTAGTCGAGCGAAAATTCTGGACCGGGGACGTACGTAAACGACCGTGCCGTAAACTGCCGCTGCCGATGCTCGGTGAGCATTCCGGTTTTGAGTTTGACGCTACCCAACGGAAGCTGGAGATTGAATGCTCCAGTGTAGGCTCGTTCATCGAGCTGGGAGAAAAACCGTCCTGCTCGAACGCCGTCTCCTTGACCAAGAGGAGTAAAGCTGATGATGTCGGACGTGTAGGGCTCCACGTAGGACTCGTCATTTGGGGTCTGACGTGCAAAACGGAAGCGACGAAAGTCGGGCTCTTCTCGCCCGGTCGAGGTGTATCCAACCTTCCAATCGAGCGCTGCATTACTGAGCATGGGCAATGTGTGGTCTCCCGACACCATTACCGACAGCAACCGCTTTTCGACATACTGCATCGAAAGCTGCTTGGTATCGAAGATCCGCACGTAATCCTGCCCGTTGAGAACGACAACATCCTCGTCGGCACTGTGGTTGAAGACTGTTTGCACGCTCAGCGTTGAGTACTGGCTGGCCCGCAGCGAAAGACTGAGCATTCCGCCGAGTGTCGTCGTGCGGGATGGATTGTAGCCACTGGTACGAAACCAGGTCGAACGATCGGCGAGAATACCGTTGCGCTCCAGCGTGGAGATACTCCAGGAATTGGAATAAACCAAACTGGCAACGATTCCGAGCTCGGTTCCGGCAATACTGGCAACGTCGGTATAGGCCAGCGAAATCGAGCTATTCGGCATTGCAAGCGTTCGTTGGCGCTGCTGCCAATTTTGGTTATTGAAGGATTTGCTCAGCTGCGTCCAACGCTGGCGTGCGCCTGTTGTGTCGTATGGATTCCGAACAGCACTGAGCAATGCGCTCATCTGGCGCCGATCGGTGGGCATACCTGCGGGAAGGGACGATCGCGTTCCGTCGTCGAAGCCAAGCCAATCCCATCGCCCTCCTGGAGCACTGATGTAGCGGTTCGGCTGCAGAAATGCGTTATCGTTGATCGAGGAGGAAAAGCTTACCTTTAGCGACGACTGGGAGGGAAACTCGATCGTGCTCAGTTGCACCAGCCCGCCGGTGAAGTTGCCCGGTAGGTCTGGCGTGAACGTCTTGGTAATCGTTGCGCTTTCAAGGAGGCTGGAGGGGAACAGATCGTAGCTAAAGGCTTTTTTATCCGGTTCGGTTGAGGTCAACGGAATTCCATTGAGCATCGCATTGTTGTAGCGGTCACCCGTGCCGCGGACGACTAAGAATTTGTCACTTGCCAGCGTCACCCCCGACACGCGTCGGAGCGCTTGACCAGCATCGTTGTCGGGCAGTTTGGTAATCTCCTCCGTGCTGATTCCATCGGTGACCTGTGCACTGTTTTTCCGTTGGGCAAGCAGTGCCGCTTGTGTTTCGTTGGTCCGCCGCGCTTCCACGACGACATCGCGCGCAACGAGCTGCCGATCCCGATCGAGAACCACCGACACGCGCGTCGTCTTCCCAGGCTCGACCACCACACCAGCGATACGCTTGGTTTCGTAGCCGATGTAGCGAACTGTCAGTGCGTAGGTCCCTGCAGCAATGTTCTTGATCGTAAAATTGCCTTTGGGATCGCTGATCGCACCACGCTTTGTCCCATCAACCAAGATCGTTGCACCTCGCAACGGCTCCCCCGAGGCCGTCTCGCGGACCGATCCGGAAATGATGCCGTCGTTAGTAGCACCAATCGCAACACTCCATGCAGCAACCACACACACAAGTATTCTGAGCGTCATCGCAACCTGATTGAGATGAAACAACCACACACGAACCAGGTGCGAAACTCCCCCTTCAACGTTAGACGGGCATTGCTGGGCAGTTATCGAACAGTTACGGAAGGATTACCAACACGCAACATCCTTATGGAGGGAACATCGGGTGTATGCATAACTGCCGACACGACTGCAAATCCACGGTCACCAGGAATGCTCTGCCCTTAGTCCAGCTCGAATTAAGCAACCGTTAGAAATTTAGAGCATACTGCAGGCTGCCGAAAAGCTCAGTGTATCGGTTGCCCTGCTGTCCGGTCAGGTCGAAGGTGTTGTTCATGAGCTGAAGTGTGAGGCTGCCCCATTGCTCGAAGGTATAGGTCAATGCAGCGCGGAACAGGAGTTGCAGTGTAGTTACCGTCGAGTTGGTAACGTTCAACCCCAGAGTAGCTCTGGCATTCCATTGGTGCGCGAAGGGATAGGTTACCGATTCGCTCAATGTGCCCATGCTGATGTTCTGCAGGTATGTTTGCACACGACTATAGTTGAGGGCAGTGCTGAGCCCAAGCTTTGAGGGCAATTGCACGCTATGAGATACAGTTGCACTGGTCATGGAGTTGTTCCCGTACTGACCAGAGACACGGTTATTGTCCTGGGTGCGCTGGTAGGTCAACGATGCTGTGAAAAAATGCTCCCCACTGCCGGTTCCCAGTCGCCAGGTGGGCGAGACCGTCACTGTCTGAGTCGTGTTGTCTGCACGGAGGCTATCATTAGTGTGGTCCGAACGCATCGCGTACTGACCGAACTGCACATCAAGCCCGACAGCATTGCTCAGTTGCCAATTGGCACCAGCATTGGTCATCCAGCGTTCGAGCGTCGCAATTCGGGTACGGCTGAGGTTGTTCGTCCGTCGCCCAACAGTTGCACGGAGCGAAAGCTTGCCATCGAACAATCGCACGTAGGGAGAAGCATTGAGATCGAACACATCGTTGAGAAGCTGGGCATACCCCAGCGTGACAAATCCCGGTCCGACCCACTGTCCATCGAGGACAAGTCCCCATGTTGCCGAAGGGGTAATGCTGAGATTGAGCCGTGCTGCAGCATCGAGGTTAGAGGTTGCGTTGGTCGGTATAAGCTGCTGGAACCAAGAAGGAATATTCTCGGCAAGAGCGCTATCGAGCCCTGCTTGCGTGTTGTTGGTAAACAGTCCTGCCGCAGCTTCGCCACGAAAGCCGATTGCACCATCGAGCGCCCCAAGACCAGCGGCAATCGAAAAAACCGCATTAGCCTGCGGTTGCGGCGTCAGGCTATCACGGCCAATACTGCCAGGCTCGTCTTGGGAAGCCATCGCTTGGACTGTAATAAAGTTGCCGTCTTGCCCTTCATAGCCAAATTTGCCAACAATGACACGGCGGCGATATTCACCAACGAGTGTTTGCATCGTATCCGGATCGCGACCCTGTCTGGTGTAGCCGTAATGGATCGCCAGCCGAAATGCACCGGGGTTCAGCTCGATTCCGCCACCGAGAATACGCAAATCGCCGAACGTGTAATCGGAAACCCTGGTCGAATACCATCCACCGAACAGTTGAAGCCAGCTCCCGATACGCGGTGTAACGCCGAACTGGTTGAATGGCTGCTGAAAACCAATCTGCCCGCTGTTGAGGTACAGCTCGCAGGGAAGCTCGACCTGGTCAGCAAGAATGATGCTGAGTCGCCCAACAGCACGGTAGGTTTCCGACGGTAGCCGGGCCGGTGAGCCAAACGCGCGATACACCTCCGCCGACGTACCCAGAGATCCAGTCGCACGTATCCACTGCGCACCCACCGGTGCAGCCAGGACAACCACAAGCAGAAGACCAACCACCATCACTCTCATTGTCGCTGAATGCCATGGTGAAACAAAAATCGTGATCGAGACACCTAAACCAGCGGTCATGTTTTTGGTTGTGACACGCCGTGCCGCAGCAGGGATAGAGTACCAGGAACGATTCTTGCACCAGGAGGCATTGGTGTCGCGTCTGCCTCGAGTGTGGGGCGTATTTTTGCTTGCACTCACCATTTGCAACCGATAGTGCTGCGTTACCTGCTCTTCGGATTGTGCACTGCACCGCTGCTGCTGCAGGCACAAGTGCATGTTCGGTTACCCGACACCACACTTGCTCGCGGTACGCTTGCCGTTGCGCCGGTCGTGCTCGCTCTGCCACTGCAGCGGGGCGACGTCCTGCAAGTCCAGTTGCGCTATACTCGCGCAGCGCTTAGTATAGATTCGGTTGCGGCAAGGTTTCCGCAACGCATGGTTACAACGATCATCGCCGACGACACCAGCGGCTCCGATGGTGTACTTCGCATTCGTGTTCTTGCCACTGGTGCTCTTGATTCAGCCGAACTGCTCCTACACTGTACTGCCCTTTGGAGCGGCACTTCGCCTGCGGTACTTGCCGTCGTGGACCTTACGGCCAATGGTCTCCAGCGCGCAGTCCAATCGCAGGGCGGAACGCTCGTATTGGAACCAGCAACACCCCTGAAACTGAGCCAGGAGCAGGCATTTGGTCCAGTCTTCCCAAACCCCGTTGACGGAGACCGCATCAATGCGACGTTCTGGCTCGATCGCGAAGCAGCACCAGAAGTAGCGTTGTTCGATCCCCTCGGCCGAGAAGTTGGGCGCTGGCAACTTCCCCCAACACCGGTAGGTTCGCACACGATCGCACTGCCGATTGAACGCACAGCAACAGGAGCGGGAGTGTATCACCTCTGGTTCCGCACCGATAGCCGCGTTTTCATCGCACCATGCGTGGTTGGGAAGTGAAAAACGCACTCCGTATCCTGGCGTGGATTGGCTGCACTCTTGTTGTTGTCTCCGGGGTAAGCGCTCGACTTTGGGCCCAGGGAGCCGACACAGCAGCGCGGTATCGTATTCTAAACTCCGAAGGCACGGAGTTTTGGCTCTGCTTCATGAAGAACTTCCGCGAAGAAGACCCCAACAAACCTGGCAGCTACGAGCCCGCCTCGCTGGAGGTGTTCATCACGGCCGAAGACGATGCTGATGTGCTGCTCGAAATTCCAGCGCTCGGTTTCCGCCATTCGTTGCGGATCAAGGGAGGCACCATCGGTAGCGTCCCGATCACGCCTGAAGCCGAGCTGGATACCTTCCCCCGCATCAAGAACCGAGCGCTCCACATCCAAAGCACTGCACCCATCTCCGTCTATGCACTCAATCATCGCATCCAGACAACCGACACCTACCTTGCCCTTCCCGTCAGTGTGCTTGGCACTGAATACCGCGCGCTCTGTTACAGCAAGTTGTCGGCAGTCTTGGCACCACTGTTTGCGATCATTGCCACGGAGGATGATACGCAAGTGGAGATCACCCCAACGACTCCGACCACCGATGGGCACGGCGCCTACGAGCGCTACACCATCACCCTCGATCGAGGACAAGTCTATCAAGTCCGTGCGCAATACTTCGCCACAGGCACGGGCGATCTGACCGGCACGCTCATCAAAGCCACCAAACCCATCGCCGTCTTCAGCGGGCATACCTGTGCCTACGTCCCGCCGGGCACCAAAGCCTGCAACCACCTTGTCGAGCAGCTCCCGCCCATCAGCGCCTGGGGCAAGCAGTACTACATCGGCAAGCTCCGCGGACGTTCACGCTACACGTATCGCATCCTTGCCAGCCAGGACCGGACACGCGTATTCAAAGACCAAACACTCATTGCTATCCTCAACGCTGGGGAGTACTACGAAGAACCCAATGCCACAGACCACGTCCAACTATCGGCAGATAAGCCAATCCTGGTTGCGCAGTACTCCCAAGGCTTCGGCAATGGTGACGAAGTCGGTGATCCGATGATGATTCTGATTTCCCCAACACAGCAGTTCGTTGACCGCTACCGCATTGCAACACCCGTACAGGGTTCATGGGATCATTACGTCAACATCGTCGCTCGTGAGGAAGCTATTGGCACAATCCGCTTGGACGGCCGCCCCATTCCCGCAACCAGCTTTGAGCGCATCGGTATCAGCAGCTATTTTGTGGCACATGTTCGGCTCAGCTACGGCACACACACCATCACCGGTGATGAGCCGTTCGGACTGTATTCCTATGGCTTCGGCTACCGTAGCGATGCCTATGATGCCTATGGCACGATGGGTGGGCAGACATTTTTTGTTCTCGACACTCTCCGCGACCGACTGCCACCGCAGAGTGCATTTCAAATCACATCCCAGGGGAAGGCGCTCCGTGTGATCGTTCGCGACGATCGCCCCACCGATAGCGGTCTCGATAGCATCACACCACTCCAGGCGCGGAACTTGCGTGCATATCTCCCCCGTATCGAGCGCGGACAGCCACAAGCAGAATTCAACGTTCATCCCCTCGATCTGGAACAGGATGGGCAGCTTGTACTGGCACTCATTGATGCCGCGGGGAATCGTTCGGTGGTTACCTACACGTACTGCTACAACCACCAGCGCCGCAGCTTCGAATTCACCAGCGGATTTTCTTGCCCACCACGGACACCTTGGCATCTTAGCCTATGGGGGACCGCCAATGCTGTCTACCACACCAGCTCGTTGAGTGCAACCGGCGAAATCCGTCTGCCCCGTCCGACATCGAACGCTTACGGTGGAGCGATCGGCATTGGTGTGAGCGGCGGGTACTCGATAAGCGATGCTCTCCGCTTGACCGCCCGACTGAGCTTGCAACCTTTTGCACAGTATCTGGCGGCACCGGATACCAGCACCACACACATTCGGCTTGCAAACGATTCCCTGGTTGTTGTTCAAGCAGAAACGCGACTGATCCCCCGCGCACCGATGCTGGCAATCGGAATTGGTGCAGAGTGGGTGCTTTTGACCAAGCAAAGTGGCTCGCGTATCTACGAGCTGTACCTGAGCGGTGGCCTCCAAGGAGCAATCCCGCTATCCTCGGCATTTGACCTGGAGCGACGGTTTGTTCTCCCTTCACCACTTGCCGATGCCATCGTACCTGGCACCATGACCGCACAACGCGACGCAGCAACGGCCGCATTCATTCCCGAACTCTACGGCGGATTCGGTTTTGCGGCACCGATACCTCATACCCAACAGTGGACAGCAACGCTGGCAGTTCAGTACGTCCTCCCGCTCGGGAGTGTTCTCCGTGATGCGACCTGGACCGTCGAGCGGCTCCAGCTTGCACTCGGACTGCGCTACAGCTTCTAAGCTCGGGCGCTGCGGTGGACACTTCCCACGATGTATCACGAATGGATGATTCTGGCACAATGAAACTCGATGTTCTGGCTATTGGCGCTCACCCCGACGATGTCGAACTCTGTGTTGGTGGCATCGTAGCAGCATTGGTCGAGGAAGGTTTCCGCGTCGGCATCGTGGACTGCACGCGTGGCGAGCAAGGCACCCGCGGCAGTGCCGAGCGTCGCATCCAAGAAGCACAGGCTGCGCAGAAAATTCTCGGTGTCCACGTTCGCGAGTGGCTGGAATTCCCCGATAGCATGATCACGCCCACGGAGGATGCGGTTCTCCACATTGTGCAGCGCTTTCGTGCATACCAACCACGCATTATCCTCTTCCCTCCTGCATTTGAGCGGCATCCCGATCATGAGGCTGTGCACCGCATCGTTCGCACTGCGTACTTCAAAAGTGGCATGGCTAAGGTGCGGACGTTCGCACCCGATGGCTCAGAACAGGCACCATTCCGTCCCGAACGGCTTTTCTGCTACATCCAAGCCTACCACCACGAGCCCGACTTGCTGGTGGATATTACCCCCACGTTTGACAAAAAAATGGCTGCTATCCGAGCCTATGCATCGCAAGTGTACGTCCCCGACCGCTACCAGAGCGACGAACCAGAAACAGTGCTCTCACGTCCGGATTTTCTCAATGCGGTTCAAGCACGTGCTCGCTACTGGGGAAGCTTGATCGGTACACAGTATGCCGAAGGGCTTCTCTGCCTTGAACCGCTCGGTATTGCATCGCTGGGTCGGCTGTTGTAGTCGGCTATTTGGCTTGCTGCAACTGTGCAAGCATCGCGTGCACTTGCTCGGCGTGGCGGCGGGTGTCCACATCCTCGATAATAGCGCGGATGGTGCCTTCCGGATCAATGATAAAGGTTCGCCGCTTGGCAAAACCCAGCATTCCGCTGGTGCCGAAGGCTTCGACGACGCGCTTATCGGTATCGGCAACCAGCTCGAAGGGCAAGGCATACTCTTTCTTGAACCGTTGCTGCGTCTCCAGGTCATCGGTGCTCACCCCCAGAATGGTAGCATTGAGCGTGCGCAGCGAATCGAATCCATCCCGCAACGAACACGACTCAGCCGTGCAGCCTGGGGTGAATGACTTGGGATAGAAGTACAACACGACCCACTTGCCACGCAAGCTGCTCAGTTGCAGCGTCCCAGCAGTAGATGCAGCGCGGAAATCAGGTGCTTTCGATCCAACGTTCGGTGCACTTCCACCACCACTGAGGACCATCGCAGTAGCAATCACCGCAGGAAATACGATCATGACAGTATCGGAAACGTCCAACATGCACATCGAAAATACCACAGGCTCTAACCATGCCAGCCGCTGATAGAGTTCCAACTCGCGATGGGAGCAGCCTTCGTAGTTTCGCTGCCGTCGAACGACCCGTTGATGATGAGGATGGAATCACTTGTGACCTTCATCGGCGCGAACATCGAGATGGTGTACGTGCTGATTCTTTCGATCTTCGTGGGTGTCGAGGTAATCGCGAAAGTGCCATCGGTACTCCATACGCCGTTGATGTCGGGAGCCAATGCCATTCATGGAGTCGTACTCATCGGCGCGATTATCGTGCTCGGGCATGCATCGCCAGAAAACCTGTTTGCTCAAGCATTGGGTTTTATCGCAGTCGTTTTGGGCACGCTCAACGTCGTCGGTGGATTTGTCGTCACTGATCGCATGCTGGAAATGTTTCGTCATCGTCCAACGACCAAATAATGAGCCGGCGTCCGGACCTACGCGATGTTGGAGCGCTGTTTGTGTATCAAGCGTTGATTGCCTTGGGCGAGCTTCCCAATCCCTTGACCAACCAACCCACGGTGGAACTCGATGCTGCACGGGCTGCCATTGAACTATTGGAGGTGATCGAAGAGCGCACGCGTGCTGCCCGCAACCAGGACGAAGAACAGTTCCTCCTCCAGTCGCTGACCCAGCTTCGGCTTGCCTATGTTCGGGTGCGGGATGCTGCCACTACCCAATCTGCCCCGCCATCGGAGGAGCGCCTGACATGAACCGCATCGGACTCTACGTGAACTTAGGCAAGACTGATGCCCTTCGCCGCGTTGTTGAAGCAGTGGAAGTATTGCTCGAACAGGGTGCCGAGGTGTGTGTCGAGCCAGAAGTCAAAGCGCGGATGGTCCCGGCGATCGCAGAGCGCGTCGAAGCGCTGCCGCTGGAAGAATTCGGCCGCTTTGCTGATGTGGTCATGTGCTTTGGGGGTGATGGCACCATGCTCGCATGCGCGCGTCGCCTTGCCGATAGCGATCTGCCATTGCTGGGCGTCAACCTTGGCAAGCTGGGTTTCTTAGCTGAGTTCCCTGCCGACAATCTCCGCTCTACCATCGCCGACATCCTCGGCGGACGGTATCGCATCGTGGATCGAGCGCTGGTTGAAACCACCATCGAGCTCGACGACAAGCCAACAATGCTCTACGCTCTCAACGAATTTGCCATTGAAAAGCGCGATTCGTCCCGCATGATCACCATCCACGCTTGGGTGGACGAACACTACATCGCCCGCTACCGCGCCGATGGACTGATTGTTACAACACCGACCGGTTCGACGGCGTATTCGCTTTCGTGTGGCGGACCAATCATTGCACCCTCAGCGCAGGTTCTCGCGGTGGTCCCGATTTGCCCGCATATGCTGACGCTCCGCCCCTTAGTTGTGAGCGATACATCGGAGATTACTCTCCTGCTCGATCCTGAAAGCCATGCTGCATCGCTCGTTGCCGATGGGCAGCAGCTCGCACCCTTCGAACCCAATATGCGCTGCACGATTCGCCGATCGCAGTGCACTGCACGCTTGATCAAGCGTGCCGACACAACCTACTTCGACGTGCTTCGGCAGAAGCTGCTCTGGAGCGCTGATGCAGCGATTCCCCGCGCGCACTAAGCGCTATCGGCAGAGCACCAGCGACCACGTGCGCCAATTAGCAAGCTGTACAGCTAAGGAGCAGACCTCTTCCAGCGTTGTTTGCTCGATCGCCGTTGCAATTGCGTCAAGCGGCTCGAGCTTCCCTTCCTCGAAGAGCATGCGCGCGATTGCATGCATCCGCGCCGACAAGCTCTCGGTGCTCATCAGGAGCGATGTCCGTAGCTGCTGCCGTGCACGCCGAAATTCCGTTGGCGTCGGAGGGTGCGTTCCCAGTCGCTCGATCTCTGCTTCGAGGGCAGCCAGCGCACTGTCAACACGATCCGGACGCAATCCGGCATAAATCACCAGTTGCCCACAATCGCTCAGTAACTGCAACGACGAATACACCGTATACGCAAGGGCACGATGCTCGCGTAAGCGACGGTACAACCGGGAGCTGGCGCTGTCACCAAAGAGAATATTCAGCAGCGCAAGTCCATAGCGCTGCGGACTTCGTGCACCTGGAGTTTGAATTCCCACTGCACAGTGCGCCTGTTGGAACGAGCGAGTAATCGTTTTGCGCATACCTCGACGTGCACCCAGCCGCCGTGGTGACCGTTCGGGAGCGATGGGCACGGACCCTCGCAGCGGCCTCCAGCGGGAAAGGACCCGCTCAACCATGGCAACTGCGTCGCTGTGCTGAATCGGTCCGCTGATGATGATAGCACAGTTGGCAGCAGTGTACCATCGGCGGTAGAACTCCATCAAATCGTCTGCGGTGATGCTGCTGACACTCTCGCGACTGCCAGCGATGGGATGCCCCAACGGATGATTGCCAAAGAGTACTCGATCAAGCTCGTCGCAGACGACTTCTTCGGGGTCGTCGTCGTAGCTGTGCAATTCCTCGATGATCACGCTGCGTTCTTTCTCCACGTCCTGCGGTGTAAAGGCTGGCGCGAAAACCAGCTCGGCCAGCAAATCCATCAAGCGCTCGGTGTGCTCGGCAAGTCCACGAGCGTAGTAGCTTGTGACTTCCTTCGACGTCGAAGCATTCAGGTACGCCCCAAGCATTTCTGCTACGCGTGACCGCTCGGTTCCCGCATACCGCGCTGAGCGGCGAAAGAGAACATGCTCGAGCATGTGAGCAATGCCAGGGATGGTATCGTTGCGGCTTCCACAATCAACCCAGATGCCAACGGCCACCGTGCGAACATGCTCGACACAATCGCTGACCACTGTCACGCCCGATGGCAACACCGTGCACGAGGGCATGGCAAGCACCTGAGTGGTTTGCTGGCGCTCGGAGGAGCGGCGGTTCATCGGCGAACGTTCATTTTTGCACACCATCGAAATTACCGAACATTGGCAATGAACGTTGATGCGGCGTGGCTTGTTGTGTTAGCTGTTGCTCCGGGCATCGTCATCGCTGGGGTCGTCTGGTGGCTTGATCGCTTCGACCGCGAGCCACATGACCTTGTGATTGGGTGTTTTCTCTGGGGTGCGGTGATTATTGTGCCTGTTGCCGTGATCGAAATCGGATTGGGTGCTCTAGTACCGCTCAATCGCAGTGTGTTCGGTTCGGCAGTACTGAGTGCGTTTGGCATCGTCGCTTTCACCGAAGAGGCGGCAAAGTATCTGGTTGCCCGACTCTATGTGTACCCTCGCTCAGATTTCGATGAACCCTACGACGGCATCACCTACTGCGTGATGGTCGGAATGGGCTTTGCTACGCTGGAGAACCTCCTGTATGTGTTCAGCGCAGAGTCCGAACCAGTGGGTCTGGCTTTGGTGCGAATGGTGACCGCCGTTCCGGCACACGCAGCCAACGGCGTGCTGATGGGTTATTTTCTCGGCAGTGCAAAATTTGCCTCGCGCCGCTGGGGGTATCACCTGGCAGCTCTGGCATCCGCAGTTACCGCGCATGGCCTGTACGATGTGTTTTTGTTCTACGAAAATCCGGGACTCATCACGCTGGGCGCACTGGTGGTATTAGGCATTGCCACGTGGTTGAGCATTCGCGCTATCAAGCAGCATCTGCAGGCCTCCCCCTTTCGTGAACAGTAGGGCTACTGCACGCAGCTCTTGCACAGTGGGGCAATGCTGCTGTATTTTTGCAACCCGTCTTCCGGCGTAGCTCAGTTGGTTAGAGCATCTGACTGTTAATCAGAGGGTCGCAGGTTCAAGTCCTGCCGCCGGAGCCATTCAATCCGAGGGTGTCTCCCGCTTGTTGGAGTATTTGGGCGGCAATTTGATTGGGGTTGTAGCCACCGGGGAGGCGCACAAATGGCCGGCCATACCGTTTGCAGAGGTCAGCAACATCGGCGTAACTGTGGCTGGCCCAGCGTATCGCCAACAGAACAACAGCAACATCGCTGCGTTTGACGTACGGCTCAAACAGCTCCAGTGATTCATGCGGACGAGTGGGAACCCACTCAAGGCGACAACCGAACGCTCCTTCGATTGCCTCTCGCATAGCTGGGCGTTCATCCCCACCGATGAGCACCATGCACTTCCCCTCGAGTGCTGCCCGAACAGCAAGAACTTCCTCGCTTGGTTGCGATGGTTCTTCCACAACGGGAACCGTTCCAGATTGTTGCATCCGGTAGCGATCAATCTCCCGGAGGACAAGCTGTACTGCTGTGGTTCGGTAATGGGTATCGATGGGAAAATCTTCGACGATCGGAAGGAGAACAGCTCGCAACTCAACGTTGCTCGGCGGAACACCCAGCGTAACGAGTGCTTCGATCTCTTGACGGATGCGTAACCAGTGGTGCTCTGGATCGATCCGTTGGCGCAGAATCTGGCCAACATGGTACCGCAACGTGCGAAGATGCTTTTTCGCTTCGACGGTCGGCAGGTGTTCCGTGGGTCGTTCTGCCGAGAGTTGGGCCGATGGCTGCTCATCCTGCGCCGATGCACTCGATGGCATCTGTTCGCGGAGTGCGTCGAGTTTCTCGACGATCTCCGTGATGTGGGTGTAGTCTGCTGGATCGCGGAGCGTCATGTGCCGCGCGATGTACTTGTGGTAGGTTTTGGTGTACCACTGAAGCCAGTTGTAAACAGCGTACTGGTCGGGGTCTGGATAGCGTTGAAGGTCCAGCCCAGCATCCAGCAGAACGCGATGCAGTGCGGACTGTGCGGCGGCTGTCAGCTCGAGTACCTGCTCTGCCCACGCTGGGCGGTATTGGTCCCGCGGGATCAAGGGGATAACCTCGGCGACCTCAGCCAGCGCATCGTAGCAGTCGGCGACAAAATCGAGGAGCGTTGGCGGATCCGTAAAGTTCAGCATCCACAGGTAGCATTGGGGTAGCGCTTGCGCGCGTTGGACCGCACGTTCGTAGTACCGCGTTTCTGCCTCGGCAGACACCTCACCGCGGAGACAATCAGCCCGCCACCGCGCAACTTCCGCTTTGAGCCGCACACGTGTGGTGACCAGCTCAACATCAAAGGCAGGCTCCTTTGGATATTCCGACATGGGAGGACTCTGTTCGGAGACAGTCGCTGGCGTCTGCTTTTTGTTGTTCCGTTCAGGTACACTGCCACCCTGAAAATGCTCGATGAGGCGTCGAAGGTCCTCCTCACGAATTGCATCGGCGGGTGGATTGTGTTCCGGAGATGCTCCCCCCGTCTCATTCCTGCTGTCAGCAGCCGGAGCTGTGGAGTGACCACCAGCATCCTGCTTGTGATTCGACTCAGCAGCAGCCGATGCATCCTCACTCGACCGGAGGAGCTCTTCCCCAACGGCAACGACCAGTTCGACCATACTTCGTAGCAACGGATGCTGCTGCACCTGCTGCCGAAGTTCGGCAAGAATACGCTCGATTTTCTCCACGCCGGACATACCGGAGGCATACACTATCGTCCAACATCCATCGGCAGTCACCGACGGCCAATTGCGAACCTACGCACCAAACCCTGTTTGCACAAAGGCTGACAACAAGCAAAGAAGGTTTTCCCCCACACTCTTGAATCACGATGTGGGGCACTCAAGCCAGTGATGATCACCGCCGAGAGCCGCTACTGACTCTGGCGGTTGTCCATGCTGATAGGCCCTGCTCCCCAGTAGGCAATCAGCAGCACTCCACCAAGGAGCCCAAGATTTTTCATGAACATGATCATCTGGACTTGCCGCTGCATCGGATCAGCGATTGCCCAGAAGTTGTGCATCATCAGCGTTACTGGCACGAGAAAGATCACCAGCAACCATGCACCAAGTTTTGCACGGTACCCCAGCATCACGCTGAGCGCTCCAACAATTGCAAGCACACCGCTGAGCGGCACCAGCAACGATGCTGCCGGCACACCCTGCGCCTCGGCATACTGGATCGCATCGCTGGTAAAGTGGAAGGTTATCCCGCTAACAAGAAAGAGTAGGCACAACAACACTCGCCCCAACAACGGAAGGTAACGCATAGGACACCTTCAAGTGAGTTGAACTTTACCCAGAATCCCCCTGCGGAGGATTCACCGACAAAATTACATATTTTTGAGTGTATCATTACATAGGTTCCACACCTGGAGCGTATCACCGATGCGTGTTGTGCTACTGCTTTTGGCTGTTGTGCTGCTGTCCTGCTCCCAAGACTCTCCATCGCTTATTGCACCACCAACGAACCGGGCACCGGTGATTGATAGTGTTGTCATCGGCGGTATTGTCTCGGTCGGCACACCGGTTGACGTTGTTTGCTATGCACGCGACCCCGATGGGGATACGTTGCAGTACTTCTGGCGAGTAGCTGATGGGAGCATCGTTGGCAGCGGCCATCGTGTGCAGCTCGTTGCAGCACCGTGCTGTACGGGTAATTCGACAACAATGCAGGTCATCGTGCGCGACCAGTACCAAGCAAGTGATTCCCGTGAGTTTCAGGTGTACGTTTGGTGATGCGACTGTTTTTTGTGCTGGTAGCGATTAGTGGAGCATGGGCGCATGCGCAGAGCTGCTGTGGTGGTACTGGCACATTCCTTGGTGGGATGGAACGCGCGGGTTTGGGAGCTGGCACGCTAACAGTAGGAGCAGTCTATAATTACACTGCCATGGATCGCACGCTCGATGGCACCAAGCGTGTACCCAATCCCAACGGGAGCGTTGCCTATGCGCACGCATTCAATCTGGAATTCGAGTTCGCCCCTGCCGAACGGTGGAGTGTGCTGGCTGTGCTACCGTTCAGCGACAAGATGCGAACGGTCAACATCTCCAACGGTACGACGACACTTTCGACCCAGTATCATGCCACCGGTCTGAGCGATGCCTTCGGAATAGTCAAGTTCTCCGTTCTTCCACCTTCACCACTATCGCCCTGGAGCTTGGCTGTTGGAGGTGGACTCAAAATGCCAACAGGCCAGTATCGTGTACAGGAAAACGGGGTCGAACTGCCCATTGACGTGCAGCCAGGCACAAGTAGCTGGGATGTGCTCGCGTGGCTTTTGGGGTGTTATCGTGCTGAAACTCCCGCACTGATGACCACACTATCAGTGTTATTTCGCCAGCCAGGCGCTAACATCAACGGTCGCACGATGGGCACCGACCTGCAAGCACTGGTAGCCCTCAGCCCGACAGAGTGGGAATTGCCGATTCTCCCCGTCTTACTGAGCCGATGGCGGTGGACCGGTCCCGACCGTATTGGCGACCGCACGCTAACGGCAACGGGAACGTTCCGCATCGAGCTTTTGCCATCGCTGGCCATGACAGCATGGGAACCCTTGGTGCTCCGCATCGGCGCTCAACTGCCGATCTACGAGCGGACCAACGGCGTCCAACTGGCACCAAGCTGGGGAATGTTTGCAGAGGTGCGGAGCACTCTTACCCTCTGGTAACTGCACCCGTCCGACGCCCTACAGCACGCACACAACCACTGCTTATGCATTCGACGATTGGCGCAGGCGGCGTGCCATCAGGTTGAGTGCGCTGCCCGCCCAGAACCACTCGATTTGGTGCTCATTCATCGAATGCCGAACGAGAATGCGATGCTCGCTTCCATCGGGTTTTCGAATGAGCAACTCCATCGGCTCTGCTGGACGGAGCTGCCGTACATCGAGCGTGAAACGGTCATCCTCGCCGATGAGGTCGTAGTCGGCAGGATTGTCGAATACCAGCGGTAGCATGCCCTGCTTTTTGAGGTTGGTCTCGTGAATACGCGCAAACGACTTGACCAAAATCACCTTCCCGCCCAAATAGCGCGGTTCCATCGCGGCATGTTCGCGCGAGGAACCTTCGCCGTAGTTTTCCTCACCAACGACGATCCACGAGACGCCACGCGCTTTGTAGTCCCGCGCAACCTGCGGTACTTCGGCATACTCACCGGTAAAGACGTTCTTTGCTGAGTTGAGCTTGCCATTGAAGGCATTGGTTGCGCCGGTGAACATGTTGTTGGAGATGTTGTCCAAATGTCCGCGGAAGCGAAGCCACGGACCCGCCGGGGAGATGTGGTCGGTCGTGCACTTGCCCTTGACTTTGAGCAAAAGCACCATGTCGATAAATTCTTCTGGTCTGGGTGGCGGAAATGGCTCCAGGCGTTGCAAGCGCTGAGAATCGGGTTTGATGATCACTTCGATGGTGCTGCCATCCTCGGCAGGGGGGACGTACCCTTCGGGATCCGGCACGAATCCACGGGCTGGAAGTTCTTCTCCTCGCGGTGGATTGAGCACTGAACCATTGATCGGCTGCGTGGTGAAGTCAACGCGCAAATCACCGGTCAGGGCAAACCCGAGGACCGTTTCAGGTGATGCAACGAAAGCATGCGTATCGGGATTGCCGTCGTTGCGACCGCTGAAGTTCCGATTGAAGGACGTGATGATCGAGTTTTTGTCGCCTTTTTTGACGTCGTGTCGTTTCCACTGCCCGATACACGGACCGCACGCATTGGCAAGCACTGTTGCACCGATTGCTTCGAGCTTGTCGAGGATCCCATCGCGTTCCATCGTTGCGCGGATTTGTTCAGAGCCCGGTGTGATCGTAAGCTCACACTTAGCTTTGAGTCCGTGTTTAGCAGCATAGTCGGCGATCTCGGCCACGCGCGTCATGTCCTCATACGAGGAGTTCGTACACGAGCCAATCAGCGCTACTCGCAAATCGGCTGGCCATCCGTTCTGCTCGACAGCCTTGACAAACTCGCTGATTGGCATTGCACGGTCGGGCGTGAAGGGTCCGTTGATGTGCGGTTCGAGTGTGGAAAGATCAATCTCGATGATGCGATCGAAGTAGCGTTCGGGGTTGCGTTCGACATCCTCGTCGTGGCGAAGGAACGCTGCGACACCTGCGGCTGCATCGGCAACATCGGCACGGCCGGTTGCGCGCAGGTAGCGATCCATTGCCTCGTCATAGGGGAAGATCGAGGTTGTCGCACCAACTTCAGCGCCCATGTTGCAAATGGTTGCTTTGCCCGTCGCGCTGATGGTTGCGCATCCATCACCGAAGTACTCGATGATCGCGCCGGTCCCACCTTTGACCGTGAGAATTCCAGCCAGCTTGAGAATCACATCCTTTGGTGCAGTCCATCCACTCATGCGTCCGGTCAAGCGTACGCCGATATGCTTGGGCATCAGCAATTCCCACGGCATGCCCGCCATCACGTCCACTGCATCGGCTCCCCCAACACCAATCGCAAGCATTCCCAAGCCGCCAGCATTAGGCGTGTGAGAGTCGGTGCCAATCATCATGCCACCGGGGAAGGCATAGTTTTCGAGCACCACTTGGTGAATAATTCCCGCGCCCGGTTTCCAGAACCCAATGCCGTACTTTTTCGAAACGGAAGCGAGGAAGTTGAAGACCTCATCGTTTTCGATCAGCGCCGTTTGAAGATCCTCTTTGGCTCCGCGCTCGGCTCGGATGAGGTGGTCGCAGTGTACCGTCGTAGGAACCGCAACCCGCGGGATACCCGCACTCATGAACTGCAGCAACGCCATCTGTGCCGTAGCATCCTGCATCGCAACGCGGTCGGGGTAGAACTCGACGTAGTCTTTCCCACGCACTGGGGGCGTCGATGGCAATTCTGCCATGTGTGCGTAGAGAATCTTCTCGGCGAGTGTCATCGGCCGACCGAGGATGCGGCGTGCTGCAGCGATGCGCTCTGGCAGTCGCGCGTAAACGCGGCGAATCATGTCGAAATCGAATGCCATTGGGCTCTCCTTCGGTAAGGGTGTGAAACTGAGGATATGCGCTGCACAAGACGGAATCACGGTGTGGAAATTGCCACTTCTGGGGGACAACTCTACTGTGATCGCCACAAAACACAGGGGGCAGACCTACAAGGCCTGCCCCACCATCGGTTTGCCAACAGCGGATGCTACTTGACCAGCTGCATCTGCTTGCTGGCAACGACACGACCGTCGAAGACGAGCTGGTATTCGTACGTCCCCGACGCAAGGAGTGACATGTCTAACGTTACGTTCGTCCACGTATCACGTGCGCTGAGCACAACACGACGAACCAGACGCCCAGCTGCATCGCTGATGGCAAGCTCCGCGCTTCCAACTCCTGCAGGAACGTAGCACGGAATCGTCGTCGTTCCGTCGTGCGGGTTGGGAACGTTTTGCCCAAGCCAGTCACCTTCAACGCGAACGGTGATATGTGATGTGCCAGCGGTTATCTGCTGCCGTGTGGCGAGCTGCTCGACCATCTGCCGCAACTGCACAAGCTCGGCACGCAGTTCCTCGTTGCGGCGATGCTCCTCCTTGAGCGCTTCCACAAGCAACGCCGTCAACCGACTGTACTCCATCCCAAGATACTCGCCCGTCTTCCCATCCCGATCAACAACCTCCGGCACTACCTCGGCAACCTCCTCCATCACAAATCCAATGTCCCGCGTGCCTCCATACTCCGGCTTCCACCGGTACTGCACACCCGTCAACCGAAGCACTTTCTCGAGCGCACCCTCGATGGGACGAATCTCCTCCTTCCACGCTCGCGAAGAGTACGTCGCGTACCCCTGCGCACGGATCCGCCCTACCGCTACGCTCGAATTGTTCGGCAAGTCAACACGATAGTTCCCGCTGCCACCTTGGAAGTCGAGCCGTTGGTTTGTAGTGAACCGTGCTGCTTCAGTGTTGTTGGTTTTTATCACCAACGCTTGGTTGTCCGTTGTACCGAGGAAGTTTGTCCCCGCGGTCGTACCGCTATTGCCCGTGAGTTTCCAGGCGGTCGGATCAGTTTCTGAAGACGATGAAGGAGCGACCCACGAGAGGTTCCCGTTTGCGTCTGTTGTCAAGACACCACCCGCTGTAATGCTTGCCGGCAACGTATAGACGATGTCTGCCGCCTGCGGCTGCGCACGAAATGCAGTAAAGTTTCTGCCGCTTCCAGATGGTTCGTAGAGCCGTAGCTGTGAGGCTTGATTGCGAACGTTGTAGAGCCACAGGTCAACATCCACGAATGCGGCAATGTGTGCAGAGTCGCTCAGATTCGTCTCGACGCCGAGTTCTTGGCCGCTATAACCAAAGCTGTAGTCACCGAGTTTGAGCAGCGTCCCTCCTGGAATTGTCGCGTACACGCCTGCGGCAGTATTGTGCTGGCCACCTCCGACGACGCTTGCTGCGCCACTGGCAACATTGACGCTCCCACCAGCAACAGCGCTGTAGTCACCGCTGGCTGTATTAGCCAGTCCTCCGAGAACACCACTGAAATCTCCCGACGCAACATTACCGTTGGAAAGATCACCACCACCGCCAACGATGCTTCCTACACCGGATGCGGTGTTTCCGCGTCCGCCACTGATTGCCGCATAAATTCCACTTGCGCTATTCATCAATCCGCCGGATACAGTGCTCGCGTAGCCAGTGGCGACATTGAGCGCACCACCACCAACGGTGCTTTGATCGCCACTGGCGGTATTCTCTGCACCACCTGCGATGGTGCTGCTTTCGCCACTGGCAGTATTGCTCGAGCCACCACCGATGACGCTAAAATCACCGCTGGCGACCTGTGAAGGATAGACCCGACCGATTTGCATGTCCACTGCATAGATTCCCCGCGGGTTTCCGCCACCACGGTGGATGCTCCATCCAGCGGTCACCAGGTCCGGAACCTCGAACCGGAACACTTCTTCACCCTTCACTTTGATCACGAGGGGCTTTGCATCGGTTGTCCCAAGAAAGTCAGTCGTGGGGTTTGTTCCGCTATTACCTGCTAAACGCCATGCAGTCGGATCAGTTTCGCCTGGAACGCTCAGCGTGACTGTGCTCACGTTGGTGATGCGCCCCTGTGCATCCACCGTGATCTGAGGAACCTGGGTTGCACTCCCATAGGTCCCGGCTGTAACGCCAGTGTTGGTGAGTGCAAAGGTCACACTGCCAGTATTGTCGAACGTACCGCCGCTCAGACCGGTCCCTGCAGTGATTCCGTACTGCAATGCTCCGCTGTACTGGGTCGCAGTTACAGTCCCAGCAACGCTCAATCGCGATGATGGCGAGGAAGTCCCTATCCCGACGTTACCGCTCGCGTCGAGGCGAATCCGCTCTGTGCCATTCGTCGAGAGCGCAAGCTGATTGGATGCTGGGCTAAACATCCCAGTACTGGCACTGTTGGTAAACCGAAATGCCGGCGAGCTCGCTGTGCCATCGGCGCTCCGGTAGCTGTCGGCACGGATGCTTCCATCAACGCGAAGTTTTCCATCGGCTGCAACATTGCCGATCACGACCGTTGTCGAGGCGGCACTTGCCAAACGCGCCGAACCGGTGACATCAAGCGCGACGCTCGGCGAGCTTGTCCCGATTCCCAGCCGCGCATTGGTGTTGTCCCAGAAAAGGTTCGCATTGCCGATGAGGGCTGTTCCATTCCAGAACGCGACTTGCCCAACGCTAAACGTTCCCACCTGAGGGTCGTCCTCCAATGTTGCTAGCGAACTCCACTGAGGTGTTGTTCCAATCGTCGTCAGAACTTGTCCTGTGCTGCCAGCGGCAAGCTTCCCAACAGCGATCGCTGCTGATGGGCTAATATCGCTGTCGGTAATCGTTCCATCGGCAATGTGGCTTGAGACCACCGAGCCATTCTTGAGCTGAATATTCAGCCCGTTATACGTACCACTGACCGTTGCAACTGAACCAGTGGCTGCTGCAAACTGCGTCGTCGAAGTCAGCAGTACGCCGCTTTCGTTGGGCAGGATCCAGCTTTGCGCTCCAGTGAGCGATGCAGAAGTCAAGGTGCCGACGTTGACATCGCCCCACCGGATCGAACTGCCTGCCGGCATGCGGAGAAATGCCGCAGCGTTTTCGATGCGGAGCGAATCTTTGACGATAGCACCATAGTTGATCAAACTTCCAACCTGGGCGGAGGCGAGCATCCCCGCTACGATCCATGCAGCAAGAATGGAAACGACATGCTTCATGGTTGCACCATTGCATTGTGGAACATCCGTGTGACAACTACCACTCTGAGTAGTTTGGTGTGCGTTCCTCCTCACATATCCTACGTCCAAAATACTGCATCAACAGTGCACGAACACGTTATGGAGGGATAACTTCCCCCATCTCGCATGCTTGATTCTAGTGTTGTTTGCGCTCCCATAAAAAATGCGGGGCACAGCATGCTGCGCCCCGCAACGGAAACGTGGCAAAGTGAGCGTTTACTTGACCAGCTGCATCTGCTTGCTGGCAACGACACGACCGTCGAAGACGAGCTGGTATTCGTACGTCCCCGACGC
>ENA-ORXB01000216-ORXB01000216.1-sediment-metagenome-genome-assembly--contig:-NODE-216-length-139595-cov-7.896350_pt1 | contig 139595 bp, 109 predicted proteins | sample MGYA00237863_ERZ511475 | MGnify/ENA primary metagenome ERZ511475 (study PRJEB26305, sample SAMN06343858) | sediment metagenome | isolation source: hot spring sediment | place: Canada: British...
CTGCGTAAGCCTGGCTTGCCAGCAGCGGTTGTTGAAGCGTCAAGAATCCCTGCCCTTTAGGGTAGGGAGTATGTCAACCCTCCGCTCCAAGAAGACAGCTTGAGACGTTCTCCAGCACTCCAAGCCGCCTCTCCGACCCCCCTAACTCCGGATGAGATGGGTGTTTATAGTCATTTCGATTCAAACTAAGACACTGCGCCTATACCTAAAACGTTGGATGCAGGACGCCAGAAGGCTTTTCAAGGACTCCGTCCCGCTGGCGCGGTCGCGGCAGCGTTGCGTAGCAACACAGTGGCCCAAGCGTCTCATCCTAACCTGAAACGACTATAGGACTACAGCTTTTTCTGGCAACTACCGATCCCAGCAATACGGATGCCTCCCTTGAACGAAGCATGAAGTCAGAAAAGGTAGAGTTGAGGTCTGGCGTTTGTTTGAAGAGAACCGCAATCCCTCATCGAAGCCAGCAGTCCTCACGCAAACTATCCCCCTCAGATCTTCAGACTTTGCAACCACTCTTCCAGGGCGCGGATGGGAGCCGGATCTCGGTAAACGCGCTCCTGCCGAGCCTTCACCTGCTGGCTCATTGCTTCTCGCCACTCTGGATCCAAACCCAACCGGCTGGCAATCTGCACGTACTCATCAAGGTTGTGAGCGATGGTATCCAGGATCCCCATCTGCTGCAGGATGGCATAGGTATGGCGGCCTCGCATCAGGGATCCCGGCAGGGTGACGATGGGCAGCCCGTGGGGCAGGGCTTCCAGGGTGGTGTTGCCCCCTGACCAGCCGAGGCTATCCAGGTAAATATCCCCCAGGGCGTTGTAGGCCGCATATTCTGCGGGGGAGAGTTCTGGTAAGAGCACCACATACTCTTCAGCGGCCAGGTCATAGGCTTGAAAGGCCCGCCGCATCCGTTGCCAAAAGCGCTCGCGGATCCCTTGGGAGAAGCGGCCTCGTAAAAACAGAAATTGACACTTCCCCACTTTCCGGGCGATGCAAGGGAACACCTCGTCGTGCTGGGGCAGGTATTTGAACAGGGATTGGGCGCAGAGATAGAGCACCCTATCGGGATCCACCCCCCAAGCTCGCCAATCCACCGGGGCCGGGAGAATATCCAGGGGAACATAGTAGGTGCCGATTCCGGGCAGGGTAAGCAGCCGTTCGCAGTAGTGGCTGGTCCCTTCTGGCGGCTCCATGAGCTCACTGCTCAGGAAAACATCGATGGTGGGCAGCCCAGAGGTTTGTGGATGTCCCCAGGCCATGGCCTGCACGGGGGCCAAACGCAAGGCGGCCAACTGGGCGCAGACGGGATCGATCCCCACTTCGGGATACAGGATCACATCCAACTGGGCTTCCCGAATGGCCGCTTGCCATTCCTCCAAGCTGCGGGATCCGGCCACAAAGCGCTCGAAATAGGGGGGTAAGGATTGGGTGATTTCATCGTGAACGGGAGAGGTGTGGAAGCCGTAGAGAGCCACTTGGGAGCGATCCAAAGCTTCTACCCAGCCGCGAGTCAGGATCTTCCAAACAGAGTGATCCCGAAACAGGCCGGAGACAATGCCCACCCGCAGCTTGTCGGCGCGTTGCTTGAGCAGCAGAGGGGGGTGGGGGTAGCGGGCTGCCATGACCTCACAGACCAGGGATCCGTAGAGCTGCTGCAGATCGCGGTCGTTCTGGCCTTGGTAGGGCAAAAAGAAGGGCTGGACGGAGCCGATCCCGCCAGCCGCTTGCTCCAGGGTTATCGGATCCCGCGGCAGTTGTTCCCAGCGGGCCTTTACCTGTTGTAGGGCTTGGCGGTAGCGCTCCCGGGCCACGGGAACTTGGTCTGCCGAGGCGTACAGCAAGGGCAACTGGCTCACACACCACCCCAGGGCAGCGGCCAAGTCGGCAGGATCGGCCTGCCAAAGGCGGTAAAACAGCTCCGCCGCTTTTTCCTCTTGGCCACAATCCCGCAGCACAATGGCCAAGGTGTAGGCAGCATCGGCAAAGTCCGGCTGCAGCTCCAGGGCCTGTCCTAAGGGGACGAGGGCCGCCTCCAAATCCCCCTGCTGCCGCAGCACCAGCCCTAACTGGTAGAAGACTTCTGGATCCGGCCCCCCCTGCTCTAGGGCCAGTTGCAGGTGAGTTTTCGCCTCCGCCAGCCGCCCCGCCTGCTTGAGGGCAATCCCCAGGTTAAAGTGGGCATCGGGGAACCAAGGCTGTTGGACAAGGGCCTGCCGGATCAGGGCAATTGCTTCCTCTGGGGATCCCTGCTGCTGCCGACAGACCCCTAAGAGGTGCAGCGCCTCCGGGTGGGTGGGCTGGGCCTGTAGCACCTGCTGGTAAAGTGAGACGGCCTGTGGCCACTGCCCTGCTTGGTGATGGCGAACGGCCTGAGCCAACAAACGCTGCAGACGCTCTCCTCTGTCTTTTCCAGCTCTGCTTGGGCCAAAGCCTTTCCCCGGTCTAGGCATGGATGGCGGTGAGCTCCTCGCGCGGGCAGATCCTGAGCCTATGCTCCATCAGCCGTTGGGGAAATTGAGAAAGCCCGCCAAAGCCGGAGCAATGGGCAACAGGGTCATCACCATCAAAAAGAGAGCCAGCAAAGCCAACGCATCCCGCTGCCCATCGGTCTCGGTGATTTCATCCTGAGGGGGACGCTCTGGCTCGCGAGCAATGAACAGGATCAGCAGCGCCCAGTAGAGGGCCAACACGTTGCTGAAGGAAGCGACCGCCAGGGCAATGAGGGTGATGAAGGTGGCGCGGGCCGCTGTCTTCCGCCCGTACACTGCCTGCACAATGCGACCCCCGTCCAACTGGCCGGCAGGCAGCAGGCTCAAGGCTGTTATCGCCAGGCCAATCCAGCCCACGGCGACGAAAGGATGAATGGGGATCAGCTCCGACTGAAACTCGGATCCCAGCACCAGCCGGGCCAGAGTGCCCACCAGGATGGAGCTGCGGAATATCTCGGTAGGCACATACAGCCCCCCTGAGCCAGACAGCTTCAGGCCAGCCAAGAGCACCAGTAGCGACAGGATCCCACCCGCTGCCGGGCCGGCAAAGGCAATGTCAAACAACGCCTTGCGGTTGGGCACTGGCGATTGGATGCGGTTCAGGGATCCCAGCGTGCCAATGCCCAAGCTGGGGATAACAAAGGCAGGGCTGAGGCGCACCCCGTACTTGCCCGCCATCCAGCGGTGTCCGGTCTCGTGCACCAGCAAGATGGCGAAGATCCCGGCTGCCACCGGCAGGGCTTCCACCCAGCGCCCCGGCGCATCCAACAGCCGGAAGCCCAAGAGATTGGCCCCCACCTCCAACGTGGCGACGAAGCTGAAGACCAGCAACGCCCCCGCCAGGATCTGCGCCCCCACGGAAGCGCGGTAATTGACGATGGGATCCGGCAAAACCACCACCGCCGGCTTTTCCGCCGGATCCTCCACCAAAAAGAGCTGATAGCGGCTGCCCACCTGCTCTTTGAGCTTCTCCACCAGTAGGGGCACCACCACCTCCGCCTCCTGGCGCAGGTTGCCCTTAAAAATTGCCCCTTCCCCATAGGGGACGGTCTCGGTGACGAAAAAGGTATCGAGGCCAAAAATAGACTGAATGGCCTGCAGATCCTCAGCCGAGATCCGCTGCAGAACCTCAGGTGATTGCGAAGGCACCTCCCCCACCGAAGGGGCTTCCCCCTGCTGCTCCAGACGAGCCAACTGCTCGCGACGGGCCTGCAGCTCCTGCTGGGCCAACTGGCGGGTCTTGCGCCCCACGGCGATATAAAGCCCTGTAAAGACCAGCAGCAACACCAGGAAGCCCGCAAAATTGAGGTAGATCCCCAGCAGCAGCAGCCCCAGGAAAACCACCCACGGCAACAAGAGCAGGGATCCCTGCAACCACACCCAGACGGCCAGGGATCCCCGTCGGCGAGCCCGCCAAAATCCCCAACCCAAAAAGGCCAGCGTTCCCAGCAAAAAGAGGGGAGTAATCTCGGTGGCGATGTTCATGGTCTACCTGTGATGGCCTACCTGCAAGAGTGCTCCACACCGCTGACGCGACTGAGACGAGGCAGCAGACAGCTTAAGCAGAAACAGCCGCTCCCTCAAAACGGGGCTCAGGCTGCTCCCACAAGTAGAAGCCGGCACGGCGGGGCTTGAGCAGAAACAGCCGCAAAAACTGATAGAAGTTATTCAGGTAGAGGGGCAGCTTGCGCAAACCCTTGAAGGGGCCGGATCCCCGGGCAATCTCTCTCAGCTTGGCATTGTTGGCCACGCACTTCTGCAGTCGGCGCACAAACTCAGGGTTTTCCACATCCAACACCACTGGAAACACCTTGGCCGCCTCGCGGTTGGTTTTGTAGATCACCTCCATGTCGTAAGCATGGGGATCCAAGCCGATGAGGCGGTAGAAATCGGGGCGCTCTCCCACATCATTGAGGTACATGGTGGCGAACACCGACAGCAAGAAGAAGCGGCACCACAGCCTGGCCACCCACCCCTGCAGCAGCCTGGGCTGGCTCAGAAGCATCAGCGCGAAGAAATCGCCGTGGCGGTTCTCGTCCTGGCACCAGTTCTTGAAGAAGTTGAAGATTGGGTAAACGCGATCCTCAGGGTGGGCCTCCAGGTGGCGGTAGATGAGAATGTAGCGCCAGTAGCCGATCTTCTCCGAGAGATAGGTGGCATAGAAGATGAAACGCGGCGCGAAATAGGTGTAAGACTTGTGCTTGGTGAGAAAGCTCAGGTCGAAGGCCATGTTAAAGTCGCCCATGGCGCGGTTCAGAAAGCCGGCATGACGGGCCTCATCGCGGCTCATCAGGGCAAAGCACTCGGCCAAAACGGGGTTGGTCTCTTTCAGCTTGCGCGACAGCTCCTTGTAGAGGAGAAAGCCGGAGAACTCGGCTGTGCAGGAGCGCTCCAAGAACTCCACAAACAGCCGGCGCGCCTGCGGATCCAGGCGGCTTTCCCAGTCTTGGTTGAACTCCTCGCCCCGAACGAAGTGATGGCGGTTGTAGTCGGCGCGAAACTCCTGCAGGATGGCTCGGAAATCGGCCTCTCGATCCCCTAAGCCCATTTTGCCGATGGCCTCGAAATCGGTGGTGTAGAAGCGCGGCGTCAGGATGGTCTCGGTGGGCACTCGCGCTTGAGTTTGAGCAGCTTGCAAACTGGGACTCATAGTGATTTAGAGCGGATGAAAAGGCCAGGTATACTCTCGCAGTTTACCAGCCTCTCTGGCCGCCGTGGGGATAAGAAGTGTTACCGACAGGCTCTGAGAGATCCCTAAGACTCCACTGCCAGCGGCTGGGATCGCAAGGGATCCGTCAGCTCGCTGCCCTCCTCCGAGGGCGGGATCACCTGCCAAAACAGGGGCAAGTAGGATTCCCAATTTTGTAGAATGCGCTCCGCTTTGGGGGAATGGGTGCGGCGATAGTGCTCCTGGATCAGGCTCTTTAGTTGTGCCTCTGCTGCTGCCGTCTGTACCCGCTGAATGCGCACGATCTCCCCGTTGACCTTGGCGGGAAAGTTGCCCTCCTCATCCAGCACATAGGCCAGGCCTCCGGTCATCCCAGCCCCCAGGTTGCGGCCCACCCGCCCCAGCACCACCACCACACCACCGGTCATGTACTCGCAGCAGTGGTCGCCGGATCCCTCGATCACCGCCTGCGCTCCCGAGTTGCGCACTGCAAAGCGTTCCCCTGCCTGGCCGTTGGCGAATAGGTAACCCCCGGTGGCCCCGTACAGGCAGGTATTGCCCAAGATCACGTTTTCCGTGGGATCCCGTGGCGCATCGCCGGGAGCCAAGATGACGATCTCACCCCCGCACATGCTCTTGCCCACGTAGTCATTGGCTTCTCCTGTCAGAGTCAGGCGCATCCCCGCCAGTGTAAAAGCGCCAAAGCTCTGGCCAGCGCTGCCGACAAAGCGCAGATCCAACTGCCCCCCCTGTTGGGCAAAGCCGGTATCTCCATACAAGCGGGCCAAGGTTCCGGCAATGCGCCCGCCCACGCAGCGATCCGTGTTGGCGATAGGGATCTCCACCGTGGCCGTACCGCAGGTCTCCACTGCCTTCAGCACCTCCGGCTGAGCCAGGAGCTGCTCATCCAGCACCGGGCCGTTGGCATGAACCGGCTCATGCTCCAACCAGTCGGGCAGGGTGTTGGGATCAAAGCCGGGGGGAGTTCGCAGCAGACACTCCAAGTTCAAGGATTGGGTTTTCTGCAGAACCACATCGGCGCGCGGGCAGAGCAGATCCACTCGCCCGATCACCTCCTTCAGAGAGCGGTAGCCCAGTTGGGCTAGGACTTGGCGCACCTCCTCCGCCACAAACGTGAAGAAAGTCACCACGTGATCCGGTGTGCCGGGGAAGCGCTTGCGCAGCTCTTCCTTCTGGCTGGTTACCCCCACCGGGCAATTGTTGGTATGGCATACCCGCGCCATGATGCACCCCTCCGCAATCATGGCCACAGTGCCAAAGCCAAACTCTTCTGCCCCCAGCATGGCTGCCATCACCACTTCCCAGCCGGTGCGAATGCCGCCGTCCACCCGCAGGATGGAGCGCTGCCGCAGGCCATTTTCCAGTAGGGCATGATGTACCTCCACCAGGCCCAGCTCCCAAGGTGCCCCGGCATGTTTGATGGAACTCAGAGGGGAAGCCCCGGTGCCCCCTTCATGCCCTGAGATTTGAATGATGTCGGCGTTGGCCTTGGCCACCCCTGCTGCCACCGTGCCAATGCCCACTTCCGAGACCAGCTTCACCGACACCTGGGCTTGGGGGTTGACCTGGTGCAAGTCGAAGATCAACTGCGCCAGATCTTCAATGGAATAGATGTCGTGGTGGGGCGGCGGCGAGATCAAGGTCACCCCCGGCTTAGATCGGCGCAGCTTGGCAATGTAGGGACTCACCTTTTTGCCCGGCAGTTGTCCTCCCTCGCCTGGCTTGGCCCCCTGGGCTATCTTGATCTCGATTTGCTGGGCGTTGAGCAAATACTCCGGTGTCACGCCAAAACGCCCCGAGGCCACCTGTTTGACGGCTGAGCTGGCGTTGTCCCCCATACGCAGCCCCTTCAGGTGGGGAAAGCGGGCCGAGGTGCCATCCGGGGCCACATCGGTGATGGGGGCATATCGCTCCGGATCTTCGCCCCCTTCTCCCGAGTTGGACTTGCCGCCGATGCGGTTCATGGCGATGGCCAGGGTCTCGTGGGCTTCGCGGCTGAGGGCCCCCAGGGACATCCCGCCTGTGGCAAAGCGTTTGAAAATCTCCGACGCCGGCTCCACTTCCTCCAGGGGGATGGGATCCCGGTCGCTGCGGAAATCCAGCAGGTCTCGCAGCGCGGTGGGGGTGCGGCTGCGCAGGTGGGCTCTGTAGATCTCATAGTGGGCAGGCTGACCCGATTCAATGGCCTTGTGCAGCAGCTTGGCCATTTCCGGGCTGTTGATGTGGTACTCGCCTTTGGGCCGCGCCTGGATAAAGCCAAAGTTCTCCAGCTTTTTCGAGGTGAGTTCGGGGAAAGCCCGCTGGTGATTCACCATGCCCTCGCGGGCCAGATCCGCCAGCGTCATGCCCCCTACCCGCGACACCGTGCCGCGGAAGGCCAGGTTGATCACCTCTTGGCTCAAACCAATGGCCTCGAAAATCTGCGCCCCATGGTAGCTGGAGAGCAGCGAAATGCCCATTTTGGAGAGAATCTTGAGCAGCCCTGCCTCAATGGCGGCGCGGTACTTCAGTTGCACCTCGGCCAGGGAAAGCTGGGGCAACTTGCCGGTGGCCATCTGGGTTTGCGTCTTGGGCTTGTGCCACCACTGCCGCACAGCTTCATAGGCCAGATAAGGACAAACGGCGCTGGCCCCGTAGCCGATCAGACAGGCAAAGTGATGGGTGCTCCAGCATTGGGCAGTCTCCACCACCAGAGAGGTCTGCAGGCGTAACCCTTCCTGGATGAGGTGATGGTGGATAGCGCCCACTGCCAACAGAGGTGGGATCAGAGCTTGCTCGGCATTGAGGCCGCGATCCGAGAGAATCAAAATCTCAGCTCCCCCCCGCACCGCCTGAGCCGCCTGCTGGCAGAGGGCCCGCACTTGGGCTTCCAGTCCTTCTGGGCCAGCAGCCACCGGATAGAGAATCGGAAGTGTGTGGCAGGGAAAAGGAGTGTGCTGCAGGGCAGCCAGCTCCGCTTCGTTAAGCACCGGGCTGCGCAACTGCAATAGGCGGGCATGCTCAGGCCGGATCTCCAGCAGGTTGCCCTTGGATCCCAGATACACATCCAAAGACATCACCAAGCTCTCCCGCAGGGGATCGATGGCGGGGTTGGTGACCTGGGCAAAGCGCTGCTTGAAATAGTCGTAGAGGGGATGGGGCTGGGTGGACAGCACAGCCAGCGGCGCATCATCCCCCATGCTGAAGGTGGGCTCCTTGCCCGTAGCTGCCATCTCCTCGATGATCATCTCCACATCTTCCGAGGAGTAGCCGAAGGCAGTTTGGGCTTGGAGCAGTTGTTCTTCCGAGAGGTGAGGGGTATTTTCAAAGCCTTGGGTGCTGAGCTGAACGCGATGGGCTTTGAGCCACTCGCCGTAGGGGTGTTGGGCGGCCACCTGGGTTTTGATCTCCCAGTTCTTGCAGATGCGCCCGCTCTGCAGATCCACCGTCAGCATTTGCCCCGGGCCTAGCCGCCCTTTTTCCAAAATGTCGGTCTCCGGCAGGGCAACCACCCCGGCTTCTGAGCCCACCGCCAGCAGTCCATCGCGGGTGATCGCATAGCGGGCGGGACGCAATCCATTCCGATCTAGGGTGGCGCCGATGGTTTTGCCATCGCAGAAAACCACCATCGCCGGGCCATCCCAGGGCTCTTGCAGGCCGCCGAAGAACTCGTAGAAATCCACCACCTCCGGGTGATCCTGAAGCTCCGGCTGGTTGCGATAGGCTTCCGGGATCAGCACCATCATCGCCTGCTGAGTGGAGTAGCCGGACTGAATCAACAGCTCAAACACGGCGTCCAGGCCCGCCGAGTCGCTGGTGCCGGGATCAATAATCGGCTTCAGATCCTCGACCGCCGTACCCCAGCGGGGATGGGAGAGGGTTTGTTCGCGGGCGGCCATCCAGTTGACATTGCCCAGGTAGGTGTTGATCTCGCCGTTGTGGCAAAGGTAACGAAAAGGCTGGGCCAGGGACCAACGCGGCAGAGTGTTGGTGCTGAAGCGGCGATGGTAAGTGGCGTAGGCGGTGGTGTAGAGGGGGTTTTGCAGATCTCGATAAAACCGGCCCAGAACCGCCGATTGCACCATGCCTTTGTAAACGATGACCCGGCAGGACAAAGAGGCAAAGTACAGGGCATAAAAGCCAAACTGAGCCTCCACCCGCCGCCGAATGCGCCGCCGCAACAGATAAAGCTGCTGCTCCAGGGTATCTCCGCTCAGGCTGGGATGAGCAAGGATCAACTGCCAGATAGAGGGCATGGTCTGCCGCGCCATCGGCCCCAGGCAATCGGGATTGACCGGCACCTGCCGCCAAGCCACCCGCTGCCAGTCGGTGGTGGCCAAGTATTCATCGATCACCTGCTGCACCGCCTGGCACTCAGCGGGATCCTGAGGCAGAAAGACCATCCCCACCGCGCTGTGAGCGGGATCCAAAGCTCGAATTTCTTCCCTTTCTGCTTGCAGCAGCGACCAGGGGATCGCCGTCGCAATGCCCGCCCCATCGCCGCTCTGGCCGTCGCCGCCACAGCCACCCCTATGTTCCATGCAGGTGAGGGCCTGAAGGGTTTTCTGCAAGAGGTCGTGGCTGGCTCTCCCCCGCTGATCTACCAAAAAGCCGACCCCGCAAGCATCCCGCTCTTGAAAGTGCCAGTTTTCCTGCAGGATAGGAACCGAGACCTGAGAGCGATGGGGATTCATAGGAGTCAAAACGGTTTGGAATAAATCACGCTTTTAGAGGTGGAAAACCAGCATATCGCACTCCAATCCGACAGGAAAAGGGGGCAGCCGCAAGTCAGGGCTGAATTTTGCCAGTAGGGCAACCATTGGGGCAAAAGCTCTACCATCCGCTTCGCGAGCGGATAGGCAAAGAAGGACAAAAAAGCTCGTCATGAACAGATTATTCGAGCTTCTTCTGCCAACTCTTCCGGCGAACTTTGGACGATCTGAGAGAACCAGGGCGTATGTGCCAGCTCACGACCAACTGGCTGTATGGAGAACTGCAATCAATCGCTATCTGAAAAAGTCAGAAAATGTATCCCGCAGATCCGAAAGCCGATCGTTGAAGCAGGTGAGCCGATCCCCGGCGGAGTTCACCAGCGTCAGATCTGCCCGACCGGTTGCCCCTTCGGATCCCAGCAGAGGAACACTCATGCGGCTGGGATCAGCCGGATTTTGGGAAACGCGGATCACGGCTTGATCGCGGTTAAATTGATAAGCCTCGGCCACATAGCGGATGGGCTCGCTCAGGGTGGGATCCACCGGCAGCCCTGGGGCTGGCAGGAGATCCACCAGCTCGGTAAATGTGCCACTCCGCAAGCCCACCACGGCAGCGGCTCCCAACTGGTTACAAATGGCAATGAGAACCGGCTCTTGGGCAGTGGCGGTGAGGTTGGCCAAGGTAACTGTGACCGTGGCACGGCTGGCTGCTGGCAGATAGGTGATCTCAAAGGTGCGGGCAAAAGCATTGCCCAGTTCGTCACGGGCGCGAAAGCGAAGCTGCCCGGTGTAGGGCAGGATGGAAGAAAAATAGATGCCAAAGCGGTCGCTGGGGCCCCGTCCGGGGATATTGGCCTGTCCGGGAACATAGGCAAGGGCAGCCCGACTTTGCCACTGATTGGGCGGGGCGTAGGGCAGCAGCGGGCCACTGGTGAAGCTGGGGGGTTCTTTGGGGGGCAGATCCGGCTGGCCATCTCTGTTCAGATCCAGCCCATTGCCCAAAAAGGCCACCGAGCGCTGTAAGAGGATGGGACGGTTTTGGTTGTCCAGAGGGGGATTCCGCCTTTCTGCCAGCCCGGCATTGTCCACATAGACATTGAGGGGGCGATTTAGGATTTGGTTATCCCGTTGCCGCCGCATGTTGAACTGTAGGTAAGGCCCCACCGCGCCTGCGGCCGGGGATCCCCCTGTTATTTCAAAATCATCCGCCCGCAGAAAGACATTTTCCAGAGGGCCTAGAGGAGTTGTTCCCTCGCCGCAACCGACCAGGCTGAGCGCCAAGAGCGCCAAAGTTACATAAGCTACAGCAGGGCAACCTTTTGCGGTGGGGGAATCCGAGCCCTCACAAGAGGCACGCTTTGGCTTCAGCATTCATCTCCTCTCCACAGATCCACAACAAACACCTTGGTGAGGGTTCGACCCAACCGGACTGAGCTGAAGGATGGGCGCGGATCCCCCACCGGATTCGCCTGACCCACTATAACTTGAGCCTCAGTTCGGCTCCCACCATCCTTATGGGGTTGGCGGCAAGGGGCGAGAAATGGGGGCGAGCGCCACCCCTCATCTTCTGTACAGGCTTGGTAGCCTAGAGGAAGCGAAATGTGGATGCCCATGTCAAGTACTCCCGCAGTCTTGGTACAGCAACTTCAGAAGCGCTACGGATCCACAGTGGCCGTGGCGGATGTCTCGTTTCAGGTGGAACCCGGCCAGATCTACGGCATTCTCGGCCCCAATGGAGCGGGCAAGACCACCACTTTGCATTGCCTCTGCACCTTGCTCCGTCCCGACTCAGGCCGGATAGAGGTGTACGGGATCCCGGCCAGCGAAAACCCCAAAGCGGTACGAGAAAAACTGGGGTTTGTTGCCCAAGAGGTGGCCTTGGATAAGGTGCTGACCGGGCGAGAATTGTTGCAGTTGCAGGCCGATCTCTACCACCTGCCGCGCCCCCTGGCCCAAGAGCGAATCGCTGCCGTCCTGGAGCTGCTGGGGCTGACCGACCGTGCCGACCAGCGCATCGGTACTTACTCCGGCGGGCTGCGCAAACGCTTGGATCTGGCGGCAGGACTGCTCCACCAACCCCAGGTGCTGGTCTTGGACGAGCCCACGGTGGGCCTGGACATTCCCAGTCGGTTGGCCATCTGGGATTTTCTGCGCCAACTCAAGAACACAGGGATCACGGTGGTGCTCAGCAGCCATTACCTGGAGGAGATCGACCTGCTGGCGGATCGGGTGGCCATCATCGACCAGGGTAAGGTAATCGCCGAGGGAACCCCAGAGGAACTCAAAGCCCGTGTTGGAGGAGAGCGCATCACCGTCAAGCTGCAGGAATTTGCCCCGGCGGAACTGGCCCAGCGGGGTGCCCAACTGCTGGGATCCCTGCCCTTTGTCCAGAAGGTGGTGATCAACAGTGCCCAGGGCAATGCCCTAAACCTGGTGGTGCAGCGGAATGGAGAGGATCCCCTCAGCCAGATCCGCGCTCACTTGCAGGCTCATGGGCTGGAGGTGTTCAGCAGCACCCAATCTCGTCCCAGCTTGGATGATGTGTATTTGGCGGCAACCGGGCAAACCCTCATGGACGCGGAGCTGGCGGCTGCCGAGGCCAACCTGGGCAAAAAGAAAAAGTAACTCCGTCACCTCATGATTGAGCCCTATTGATCCCTGTACAAATACCTATCGAGATATTATTCATGAGTTGATGGATTGAACATTGCATTGATTGAATTGATTGATTGCAGCAACTCTACAGGAGCTTGGGTATGACCTCTGCCTCTTCCCCGGTTCAATCCAACCCGATCCCCCTTTTGACGGCTGATTTTTGGCAGGAGACCTTTGCCCTCACCCGCCGCTTGTTTATCCAACTGAAGCGTCGCCCCACAACCTTGCTGGTCGGCATTATCCAGCCGTTGCTCTGGCTGATTTTGTTTGGGGCCTTGTTTCAGAATGCTCCTGCCGGCATTTTTGGGGCCGGACAAAACTACACCCAGTTTTTGGGTGCGGGGGTTATTGTGTTTACGGCTTTTGGTGGAGCCTTGAATGCCGGGGTGCCGGTGATTTTCGACCGAGAATTTGGCTTTCTGAATCGATTGCTGGTGGCTCCCCTCACCTCTCGCTTTTCCATTGTTCTTGCTTCCAGCCTGTTCATCGTCAGTTTGGCGCTGCTGCAGACGGCGGTGATTGTGGGGGCAGACTATGCCCTGGGGGCTGGGATCCCTGACGGATCAGGCTTGGCGGTGGTGGCCTTGATTGTGAGCCTGCTGGTCTTGGGCTTTACGGCGCTGAGCTTGGGCTTGGCTTTTGCCATGCCGGGGCACCAACAATTGCTGGCTTTCATCTTTTTGGTGAACTTGCCCCTGATCTTTTCCAGCACGGCCTTGGCTCCCCTGAGCTTTATGCCCACCTGGCTGCGTTGGGTGGCCAGCCTCAACCCCCTCACCTTTGCCATCGAGCCCATTCGCCATGTCTACCGCAGCGATAACTGGAGCTGGGCCGATGTGGTGCTGCAGGCTCCCTGGGGCGATCTCACCCTGGCGGGATCCCTGGGCCTCTTGGCGGGGTTTGTCGTAGTGTCAGTTCTGCTGGTGCAGGGGGTGTTGCGCAAAAGTTTGGCCTGAGTATCTTTGCCCGGGCTGTGCCGCTCAAAGCCACTGGCGGGAAGCGGACTTCTCCATAGCCGCCTGGGCCCGCTGCACCAGAGCTAGGGGGCTGTCCTGAGCTGGAGAAACGCTTAGAGCAGGGGTAAGGCTGCGAGCCTGCAGGGCCATGTGGAGCTGCAGTTCGGTTACGTACTCCCGCAGGCCAAAGCCGGACTCAGCAGAAGAATGAGCCGTCGAAGAGGGGTAAGACGCAGACATCACGGCAAAGGGTTCCTCGCGAAATTGCCACCGTTGCTCTGCTAAGCTATCACGCCTGCCCCCTTTCTGAAGGCTGCGAAATGTTAGCTTTGATTAAGCTTTGAAACCATTTGGCCATGGTGGTGCTTGAGGATTGGCAGCGCTCCAAGTTGGATCCCAGCGACGATGCCCTCTTTTACCAAAGACCTTGGGTCTAAAGCCCCGCCCTTCCAGGGCGGCTTTTATTCAGCCAACTTTGTGATAAAATTATGCTCATCCGAGAAGCCAAACTCTTAAACGTTAAACGGCACCCCAGAGCAGTACCAAGCTCTGGATGAGGCAATTCGCACGATGCAGTTTGTGCGAAATAAATGCTTGCGCTATTGGATGGATAATCAAGGGGTAGGGAAGAAGCAACTCTACGCTCTGTGTAAAGATTTAGCGAAAGAATTTGCCTTTGCCAATCAGCTTAACTCAGCGGCACGGCAAGCCAGTGCAGAATAGGCTTGGTCTGCAATTTCTAACTTCTATCGCCGCTGCAAAAACGGGGAGAAGAAAAAGGGATACCCCAAATTCAAAAAGCATTGCCGTTCAGTAGAATACAAACAATCCGGGTGGAAGCTATCTGCCGATGGCATGAGCATCACCTTCACGGATGGTTTCGGGGCGGGCACCTTCTCCCTCTACTGCAATGGAGAAGCACGGCAAGACATTCTCCAGCACAAAATTAACCGAGTGCGGGTTATTCGCAGAGCCGACGGCTACTATGCTCAGTTTTGTTTGGATGTCGAGCACAAAGAGCCGGGGAAGTACACGGGGCAGGTGATTGGTATTGATTTAGGACTGGTTCACTTCTATACTGACCAGAACGGTAACAAGGTAGATTGTCCCAAGTTTTTGAGACGTAGCGAAAGGAGGATAAAACAACATCAACGGAGGTTAAGCAGGAAGTTCAGGAAAGGGATCAAGCCCCAATCCCAGAACTACCACAAGCAAAGGAAAAGGCTAGGAAAAGTGCATCTCAAAGTCCAACGCCAGCGTAGGGACTGGGTGATCAAGTTAGCCCGGTGCGTGGTGATGTCTCACGACATCGTGGTGTACGAGAACTTGCAGGTGCATAACCTAGTCCGAAATCATCATCTGGCTAAGTCGATTCACGATGCCAGTTGGAGTTTGTTTACCCGGTGGCTGGACTACTACGGCAAGGTGTTCGACAAGGTGGTGATAGCCGTACCCCCGCAGTACACCAGCCAAGACTGCTCCGGCTGTGGCTATTGGGTGCAGAAAACTCTCTCTACTCGTACCCACCAATGCCCCAGATGTGGGATAGTGCTCTGTTGCGACGTTAATGCCGCAAGGGTCATCCTAATCCGGGGTCTGGAGATGTTGGGGATCGAGTGGAACAACGGTACCTTAGGGCATAAGGGAACCGCCTCGGTGCCTAGCACTGAGGGAACGCTTGGGGAGATGAGCACCGCTGTCGTGGATGGGCAACCCGACACGGTAAGTGCTGTCGCTGAACCAAGAACAAGAATCCCCTGCCCTTAGGCAGGGGAGCATGTCAAAGCTATCCTCGCTTTGTAACCCATGTGGACTCTGGCTTTATTGGCCAGCTCACCGATCTGTACCGCGAGTACCTGCGGCCTCAGACCTGCATTCTCGATCTGATGAGCAGTTGGGTCTCCCATTTGCCACCTGAGATGGAGTTTGCCCACGTGGAAGGGCACGGGATGAACCCTGAGGAACTGGCGGCCAACCCTCGGCTCAATCACTTCTTCATCCAGAACTTGAACCAAAACCCAGTTCTGCTTTTCCCCGATCAATCCTTCGAGGCAGTGCTGAATACGGTTTCGGTGCAATATCTGCAGCAGCCGGAGCAGGTGTTTGCCGAGGTGTATCGCATCCTAAAGCCCCAGGGCCTGTTCATCGTCAGCTTCTCCAATCGCATGTTTTTCCAGAAGGCAATCCAGGCTTGGCGGGACAACTCCGAGGCGGGGCGGGTGGAGTTGGTCAGGCGCTATTTTGAGTCAGTGCCGGGGTTTGAGGTGGTGAAAGTGATCCAGCGGCCTGCCCCTATGGGTTGGCTGGGCTTTTGGGCAGGCGGAGGCGGGGATCCCTTCTATGCCCTGATTGGACAGCGGACGGCGGGGTAGAATTCTCTAGCTTGCCTGTGGCGTGCAGGCGGGATCCATAGGAAACATCCAACAAGAATCCAGGATCCACCCAATCTTTTAGCTTTGTTATCCTTGCTACCCTCAGAGGGCTGTTTTGTTCTCCGGTCTTCCTCACAGTTCTTCCCCACAAAAGAACGATCCTTCCCCCCTACTCATCTCGGCAATTGGGGAGGCGGGGCTGCTGCAGATCGTGCAGCGCTACTGTCCGGCCCAGGTGGTAGGAGACGATGCGGCGGTGTTGGCTGCTCCGGAGGGGCAGTTGGTGGTGACAACCGATGTGTTGGTGGAGGGAGTTCACTTCAGCGACTTGACAACTCCGCCCCATGCGGTGGGCTGGCGCGCGGTGGCTGCCAATCTGTCAGATCTGGCCGCGATGGGATCCCGTCCACAGGCGTTGGTGGTGGGTTTGGGCTTGCCGGGATCCACACCGGTCGTTTGGGTGGAGGAGCTCTATCAAGGGATGCAAGCCTGTTGCGCCCGCTGGGGATGCCCACTGGTGGGAGGGGATCTGTGTCGGTCGCCGCATCGGTTTGTGGCAATCACGGCTTTGGGAACGGTGCAGCCAGGGCGGGCTATTCAGCGCAGACGGGCTCAACCCGGCGATTGGCTGGTGGTGACAGGGCCGCACGGAGATGCGCGGGCAGGCTTGGAACTGCTTCTCCATCCTGAACAGGGATCCTCAGCCACGGCAGCCGAGCGCGAGCAGTTGATCAGAGCTCACCAATACCCGCGCCCGCGACTGGATCTGGTGTCCCTCTTGGACAGGATCCCGGATCCCTTGCGCATTGCCGGTATGGACACCAGCGATGGCTTGGCGGATGCCCTGGTGCAGGTATGTCAGGCCAGTGGGGTGGAGGCGAGGATTGAGGTGGAGCGGATCCCGATTTCAGAAGCTTTGCGGCAGGCTTTTCCGGCCCAAGCCTTGGAGTGGGCGCTCTATGGAGGCGAAGATTTTGAGCTGCTCCTCAGTGCCGAGGTGTCGCTGGCCAAGCATCTGTTGGAAAGATTGCCGGGGGCGGTTTGGATTGGAGAAGTGACGGGCTGGGATCCGCAGGGAACCGTTTGGCTGAAGGACGGGCAAGCCCTCAGTCGTCAGCAAGCCTTCCAGCATTTCTAACCAGCATTTCTAATAAGAGGCGTTGTGCTGCAGGATGGTCACCCAAACTGCCAACAGTTGAAGACAAATCTACTGGTGGGGGAAAACAAGCTTCAGGAAGGATTCGGTAACCTAGAAGTGGAGAGAAGTTGAGATAAGGAAGCAAATTGACCTGGAACAGCTTCAGGCAACTGCTCAGAACTCTGCAGAACTTGGAGAAGCATTGGAGACTCTACTCATGAAAGCTATCTTAACAGCAGCCCTTATTGGCCTGGCCGGGATCCCTGCGTTGGCCCCTCTGCCAAGTTCGGCTCAGTCGCTATTTGAATTGGGTGCCTACCGTCTTGAACAGGGGACAATCATCCCGGTCGGCAGCCTGAGCAGCGAAGGGCCGCAATACTTTTATCCCGACACCGTCTATCCTCTGGAAGTGGCTGTTACTCAGAACATTTTTGACAGCCAGGGGCGCTTGGTGATCCCGGCGGGTAGCCGCGTTTTTGGACAGATGGAACCTGCAGCGGGCGGATCCCGCTTTGTCGGTACTTCTATTGTTCTCGGCGGTCGTACCTACAGCCTACGAGCTTCCTCCAACATCCTCCACGATGAAAAGGATCCCCGTCAGTATTCGGCTGAGGCCATTGCTCAAGATGCAGCCATTGGGGCAGCCGCAGGGGCCATTTTGGGGGCGATCACGGGCGGGGTCTCGGTGGGCAATGTCTTAGGAGGCGCCGTGACCGGAGTGGCGGTGGGCAATGTTACCGCTCCGCAGGTGGTGGTGCTGCGCCCTGGCCAATCTTTCAATCTGACCTTGGAAGCTCCGCTGACGCTGTGAGATTCCATTTGGGGGTGTTGATGGCCGGCGACTTGTGATTCACTGGGGATCAAGTTGCCGATCCCTGTTTTCATTTCATGGCTACTGAATCCAAGCCCACTCCCCCCCTCTCCTCCACTGAGCACAGGTTTACGGCTGGAGAGGAGAGCTTCACCTACCGAGCGCTGGCCGGTTGGCAGACCCTTTTTCAGCGGGAAAAGCCGGTGGCCGAGATCTTTCACGTCGCCTATCTGAAGCAAGACTCCGCTGCGCAGCACCGCCCTCTCACTTTTGTATTCAACGGCGGGCCTGGCGCGGCCTCTGCCTACCTACACATGGGAGCCCTGGGGCCCAAACGGATTGGCTTCGGGCCCAATGGCAGTTTGCCTCCCTCTCCGGTGCGGCTGGTGGACAATGCCGAAAGTTGGCTGCCCTTTTCCGACCTGGTCTTTGTCGATCCGGTGGGGACGGGGTTCAGCCGCGCCCTGCCCAAGGATTCTCAAGATGCCAAAGATTCCCGGGAGAAATCCGATTCGGCGGCCAAGCCCCCCCAACCGGATGCTAAGGCGGAGGATCCCCCTAAGGAAGCTCCCTTCTGGGATGTGGAACGGGATTTGCAATCCTTGGGCGAGTTCATTCAGGGCTTCCTTTCCCGATACAAACGCTGGCTTTCCCCCATTTTCATTGCCGGCGAGAGCTACGGTGGGTTTCGGGTAGCGCGGCTGGCCAAGGAGCTGCAATCCAAGTTTGGCGTGGGCTTGTCTGGGGCCATTCTCATCTCCCCTGCACTTGAGTTTGGGTTGCTGGAGACCAACGACTATAACCTCAGCACCTGGGCAACGCTTTTCCCTTCCTACGTGGCCACAGCAGCTCATCATGGACGGTGTGGCTGGGGGAAGGATTTGCAGATCCTGCTGCCCAAAGCAGAACGCTTTGCCCGGCAACGTCTGCTGCCCCTCTTGGCTATGGGGGAGGCGATGCCAGAGGCAGAACGGCAAGCGGTGTATCAGGAGATGGCGGCAGGGATCGGCTTATCTCCAGAGTATGTGGCCCACAAAGGCGGGCGGATCGATATCGCCAGTTTTGCCCGCGAGCTGTTGCGGTCGCAGCGACTGGTGCTGGGGCTTTACGATGCTTCTGTAACCACGGTGGATCCCTTTCCGGATCGGCCTACCTTTGAGGGATCCGATCCCACCTTGGATGGGCTAGATCGCTTGTTCACGGCGGCCATCAACAGCCACTTGCGGGAGACCTTGCAAGTAGAAACGGAGTTGACCTATCACCTACTGAACCTAGAGGTGTTCAAGTCCTGGCGGTTCACCCCGAAAGGAGAGTTGAAACAAGGATTCATCGGCGCAATGGATGAGCTGCGCAGCAGTATGGCCCTCAACCCCCACATGCGGGTGAGCATTCATCATGGTTTTTACGACCTGGTCACTCCCTACTTTGCCTCGAATCACCTGGTGGATTTGATGAAGTTGGATCCACGGCTAAAAGCCAACCTCACCCTACGTCATTATCGCGGCGGACACATGTTCTACACCTGGGATCTCTCGCGGTTGGAGTGGTTTACAGAAATGCGTGAGTTTTACTCAAAAACGGCTTCCAGCTCAGAGCTGTAAATTCTGTGCTAGGCAACGTGAGGCAACTGGAGGATTGAGGCTCTTGGAAACCTCAGCCGAGAAACTTGCTAAAACAGGTTTGCATATATATGGGTTTATAGATTGATGAAATTGCCTTGGCTTGACATCAGGAATCGGCCCTGATAGCATCTAGCCATGCCGGCCAGCCTAATCCTGTTCAGTTTTTGAACAAGAGCGGGGGAACCATTTCGGGGGCTTACTCTGAGCAAACGCCAGGGAGAGCATCTCTTAGCTCTAGCCCGTCAGCTAACCCCGTCGGCATTAAGAGGTGGCTACGGAGTTGTACGTCTGCCCTAGAGGGATTTTGCGTACATCGGCTGGATGCCTTCTAAGGGACTGAGGGTTACTATCAGTACCCTTTTATCCCCCTCTAGCGGCTGTTTAGCTTGCCCCCCTCACTTCTCCTCACCTTACAAACAACATGCAGAACCGCTCTCAACTTGTGGCTATTGGTCGCAGGGGAAGTTTTTGGATCCAAAGGTACGTTTGGCGAGAACAGGTCATTTTGCCAATGGCCGGATTTGCCCTGCTACTGGCAATTTGGTGGGTTGTTGCTCTTTTTCGCAGGGAGTTGGTGCCCACTCCACCACAAGCCTTTGTTGACAATCTCGACTACATTCTTCATCCATTCTATCGGCGTGGGCCGGGCGATTTGGGCGTTGGCTGGCTCTTGTTGGCGAGTTTGCGGCGGGTTTTGATTGGCTTTTTGCTGGGCGCAGTGGTGGCCATTCCTATGGGGTTTTGGATTGGAATGTCGCCATCGGCAATGGCGATGTTTAACCCAACTGTCCAGATTTTGAGGCCGGTTTCTCCACTAGCCTGGCTGCCCATTGCCCTGTCTATTTTTAATTCGGCGGATCCCGCAGCCATTTTCGTGATATTCATCACCTCTCTGTGGCCAACCCTCATCAATACGGCCTTGGGGGTGGCCAGTGTGCCCCAAGACTATCTGGATGTGGCACTGGTGCTGGAAATGCCCCGCTGGCGACGGATCCTCAAGATCATCTGGCCTGCCGCCCTGCCCTATGTATTTACGGGCTTGCGTATCAGCTTGGGCATTGCTTGGTTGGTCATTGTGGCCGTCGAAATGCTGACCGGCGGCATTGGCATTGGATTTTTTGTCTGGGATGAATGGAACCGTCTCAATTTAAGCGCAGTGTTCCTGTCGGTGTTGCTGATTGGAGCAACGGGGCTGGTGCTGGATCTGGCTTTGCGACGGATCCAAAGCTGGGTGACCCACCGACCGGCAACCCAGACCTAGAGCCGGGTGATTTTCTCTTTTTCGGTTCCTCTCGATGTCAATGACGAGCTTCGCTCTCAGAAATTTTTAGATCCGGATCAGTTTTTTGTTGGCTTTGCAAATTGCTCCCTCTCTGCTACGCAATGCTTGCCTGACCAAAGTCATCGACCGGAGGGTTTTTCATGAAAGTCCTGGCCGAAGGTGGTGCAAAACTGTGTTTTCGCCGAAAAGTCTTGCAGGGCTTGGGGGCTGTGGGGGCCGGGATCCTGGTGAGCAGAGGATACAGAGCCGTGGAGGCTGCCGATATCGAGCCGGTGGTGGATCCTGGATCCCTGGAAAAGCCCAATTTAACGGTGGGCCATGTGCCGGTCAACGACTGTGCACCCTTTGCTGTGGCTTATGAGAAAGGTTTCTTTCGCAAATATGGGTTGAATGTGCGCTTGAGCCGCGAGTCCAGTTGGGCCAACTCTCGCGATGGGGTGATCTTCGGACGCTTGGATGCCTCACCGGTGGTGGCGGGAGCAGTGACCAATGCCCGCTTAGGGGCAGAAGGGGCGCGGCGGGTTCCCCTGTGTGCGGCCATGACCATTCATCGCCACGGCAACGCCATGACCATGAACCGCGCCATGTGGGACTACGGCTTGCGGCCTTGGTATGAATACAAGGGCGATCTGGAGCTCTTCGGACGGGATTTTCGTGGGTATTTCCAGAGCTTGCCCGGCGAGCGGCGACTGTGGGCAACAGTGCTCAGTTCCGCCATCTACGAGTACTTCATTCGCTATCTGGCAGGGGCAGCCGGGATCGATCCCATGGCCGAGTTCCGCATCATTATCATTCCCCCGCCACAGATGGTGACTCATATCCGCATTGGATCCATGCAAGCTTACATGGTGGCAGAGCCGTGGAATACCCGTGCCATTGCGGGCAATGAGGGAGTGGGGTTCACCTTCACCCACGGCAAAGAGATCTGGCGTGGACATCCCGACCGAGTATTGGCGGTGATGGAGAGCTTTATCGAGGAGAACCCCCGCACCTACCGCTCGTTGGTGATGGCGATGATCGAAGCCTGTCGGTATTGCGATGACCACCGGGAGGAGGTGGCGGAGTTGATTTCGGCCCGCGCCTACACAGGTGCTCCCCTGCGCTACACCAGACCTGCCATTGTGGGGAACTACAACTATGGCGGCTTTGATGGACAAGACCGGACTCGCCAGATGCCAGACAGTACCTTGTTTTTTCGGATGCCTGAGGATCTACCTCACCCAGAGCAGGATCACTCCACGTTTCTGTGGCAATCTCAGGGGCTCTGGCTGGTCACTCAAGCGGCCCGTTGGAACCAAATCGCCGAGATCCCTGCTGATGTGGAGGAGCAGATCCGGCGAGCATGGCGCACCGATCTGTATCGGGAGATCGCCGCTGAAATGGGGATCCCTTGCCCTGCCGAGGATTTTAAGGTGGAGCCAAAGGAGGTATTTATCGATGGCAAAGCCTTTGATCCCGGTGATCCTGTGGGTTACCTCAATAGCTTCGAAATCCGCGCCAATCGTCCTTTACAGTTTTTTCCGGGGATACGCACCACAGCTTATGGAGGCCGATCCTGATGTCCAACAAACCTCTTTTTCGACAGAGTCACAAAACAGTTTAAGGGATAGGCTCTACAAGCATCGTTTGCCAAGCCCTTTTCACAAAAACCAACTTCTAGCCTACTGATGTTTCCTGCAATTCTCTCCCATCGGAGATCTCACCATGAAAGGCCAGCAAGCATTATCACTCTCCCCTTTCTTACGCCCGACTCTGCAACAGTCAAAAGATGGATCAGCTCACCCAAATCTACAGCTCTCTACGAAAGTCTCGGTTCAATATCTACCTCAATCTCTTCTAGCTGGCCATTTCTTATAATAGAACTCCGTTGGGAAAAGCTATATCTTGCTTGGATAGATTCACCTATTGCTGATTTTCGATATTGACTAATCAACCAGGAGAGACTTTTTCATGAATTATCCAGCTTCTGTTACCCAAGGTTTGAATCTCCCAACCAAATCAGATGCTTTCTTGGATATCCAAGGGGTGGTGAAAACTTATCGGAACCGGCAGGGACAAGATTTGGTGGTGCTCGATGGCATTGATCTCACCGTAGGTGAAACCGAGTACGTCTCGATTATTGGTCATTCCGGCTGTGGCAAATCCACCTTGCTCAAACTGGTGGCAGGGCTAGAACAACCAACAGAGGGATCCCTGACCCTAGAGGGTAAGCCGATTCGCAAGCCGGGAGCCGAGCGGATGATGGTATTTCAACAGTATTCATTGTTGCCGTGGCTAACAGTACGGGGCAACATTCAGCTTGCGGTGGATGAGGTGCTCAAAACCAAATCCCGTCAAGAGCGTCGGCAGATCACCGAAGAGCACATCCGCTTGGTTCATCTAGAGGCGGCTGCCGACAAATATCCCGATCAAATTTCTGGGGGGATGAAACAGCGGGTAGGAATTGCTCGGGCTTTAGCAATTCGGCCAAAGTTATTGCTCATGGATGAGCCATTTGGAGCTTTGGATGCCCTCACCCGACGCCGACTTCAGGAAGAGGTTTTGGGCATTTGGGAGACACACCGGCAGGCTGTTATCATGATTACCCACGATGTTGATGAGGCTGTCTATATGTCAGACAGAGTTGTTTTGATGAGCAATGGCCCCAAGGCTCGGATTGCCGAGATTTTAAATGTCAACCTACCGCGTCCACGCCCCAGTCGTCACGATTTGCGCGAGATGAAAACCTATCACGAACTGAGGAATCACGCCTTGGATTTCCTGGAAAGATCTTACAAGTCATAGGCTGAAAGTGATAGCCCAACCAACGGGCTCACTTTTATGGTTACAAGTTAGGTTAAGACACTTCCCGACTGCTCTGCGCCGCTTCCGCAACCACCCCCGGCCCAAGGAAGAGAAAGGCAACGGGACAGTTTCACTCTTGACTTGAAGTGACTATAGGTCTGAGAAGTGCTCCTCAACCCCTATTCTCGCAGCCAACGGGTGGTGCCATCTTTTTGATCGATAAGGGTGATACCGAGGGCTTTCAACTGATCCCGAATGCGATCTGCCTCTGAAAAGTTTTTCGCCTTACGGGCTGCCGAGCGCTGCGCAATCAGCTCCTCGATCTGCTCAGCTTCGATTTGTGTTTGTACTGTTTCTACCTTAAAAGCTGAACCTGCAGCCAAGTGGATTTCCTCGTAGCCAATGACTTCAGGCCAACAGAATCCCAAAGTAGCCAAAATCTCCAGCAGGGCGGCGCTTTTTTGCCTCAGGGCCTGGGGCTCCAGGTGAGTTTGGCCTTGATGGGTGAACAGGTTGTGTTCGCGGGTGAGTTCTTTGGCCAATTCAAAGGCAACAGCCAGCGCTCCGGGGGTGCCAAAATCATCGTCCATGGCAGCTTGAAAGGCTTGCATTGCCTCAGCCTCAGGGGATCCCTTTTCTCCTTTGCAGAATTGCTGGGCGCAGTGGATCCCTTTCTGGAGGGTTTCCCAGCCACGGCTAGCTGCCTGCATGGCTGCCTCGGTGAGGTCAATTGGGCTGCGGTAGTGGGTCTGCAACAGGAACAGCCGCAAGGCCATGGGGTGATAGATGGCGAGGGCTTGCCGGAGGGTGGTGAAGTTGCCCAGAGATTTGGACATTTTCTCGCCGTTGATGTTGAGAAAGCCGTTGTGCATCCAGTATTTGGCCATCGGCTTGCCGGTGATCGGCTCCGATTGGGCCAGCTCATTTTCGTGGTGGGGGAAAATCAAATCTGCCCCGCCGGCGTGAATGTCGATGTGATCTCCTAGGGTCTCTCGCACCATGGCGGAACATTCGATGTGCCAGCCCGGTCGCCCCCAACCCCAAGGGGAGGCAAACCCCGGCTCGGAAGGGGGGGCCGCTTTCCAAAGGGCAAAGTCGAAGGGATCCTGTTTGTCGGCTCCTTCTTCTCCCACCCGGCCACTGGCTCCCGCCTCCATCTCCTCTAGCTTGCGACCGGACAGCTGGCCGTAATCCGGGAACTTGCGGACAGAGTAGTAAACGGAGTACTGAACAGAGGCAGGGGTCTCCGGCTGGTGCCCCGCTTGCCGGAAGGAAGACGGGTCGATCTGGTGTCGAATGGGATCCCGCACTCGGTAGGCAAAGCCTTTGAGCTCCAAAGATTGGATCAACTGGAACATGGCTTGCAGCGATTGGGTTGCCCTCGGGTAGAGATCGGCTCGCTTAATGTTCAGGCGATCCATATCCTGGAAATACTCGGCGATGAAGCGTTCTGCCACCGCCTGCATCGATTCGCCACGTTCCAACGCCCGCTTGAGGATCTTGTCATCCACATCGGTAAAGTTCTGCACATACCTCACCCGGTAGCCACGCCACTCCAAGTAGCGACGCACCATGTCCCAAACCACGTAGGTACGCGCATGGCCGAGGTGGCAGAGGTCGTAAACCGTTACACCACAGACATACATACGCACCAGGGGCTTCTCCCCCGCAACCGGAGCTGCGGATCCTTGGGAATCGCCGACGGAAACGGGTTGAGATCCACCTGCTGCCAGCGGCTGAAACACTTCCTTGCGGCGAGTCAATGTGTTGTAGACAACCAAATCCATTGATGTCCCTAGTTTGTAGTTTCAGCTACAGCAAAACAGGCCTTGTCTTCCAAAAAGGTACGATGGCACATTTTGTCCTAAATCGGATAAGGCTCGACAAAATCTCAAGGAGCCAAGGGCTGGAACCATTGTGAGGCAAGCATTTTGGCTGAAATTATCTGCCAAGACTTGTCTAGATTTGTTGACTACGGTACTCTAACCTGAGTGTGAGTCAGCCTGTTCATTAGCGAACTCCACTCTGGCTTGGGTCACCTCAGTGGTGCTCGGCGGCAAGGGGCTTGTGTCCCTCATTTTGACATCTTCTTCTCTTGCACTCTAGTGTCAACCTGTTGGTGTGAGGATGCCTTTAAAACCCACTTTCCCAAGTCCCCAAAAGGGGGAGCTGGATTTCCGCGGTGCTGCCGTGAGCACCCTTTTCCCCCCACCCCCAAAGGGGATCCCTTCAGAACAGTCCTGGACTTCTCCGGATTCATCTGCCGAGGAAGCTGGTCTTCTGGAGTGGACTCCAGCCCCTCTCTCTGGGCAGTCAAAGCCAGGATGGGTCGGTTTGGCTCTCTCCCTCAGCTTGACGGGCCTGGTGTGGTTTCTAAAGCTGGAGGCGGATCCCGGCGTAGAAGCCTGGGAAGAGCAGATGCCGGAGCTGCAGCCGGACACCCCCAGGTGCCCGACCGAGGCTGAGACGGCTCATCCGGAGGCTGGGGATCCTGCTCCTGCGCGTCGGGGATATCCGGTTTGGGCTACTGGGCTTTTGCTGATGCTGGGCTTGGCTGGGGTCGCCACCCTACAGCAGCGACAGTTGAGCCGCCACCCTTGGGGATCCCTGTCTCCGGCTGTAGAGCCAATCCCGCCCTCGGTGCATACGCTATCTGGCGCTCTACAGCAAAACTACGAGCAGAAAAAGGAGCAACTGCGCCAAGCTTTTGCAGAAGGACGGATCCCGACAGGAGAAGGGCCTAGAGGCATTCTGGAGCATGAAATTCAGCCGGGGGAAACCCTCTGGCAACTGACCCAAATGTATCAGCTCGACGCGGCTGCCATTACCGTCTCCAATGGTATTCAGGCCAGTACTGAGCTGAAGCCGGGGCAGAAGCTGCTGATCCCCAGCCAACCGGGATTGATCTACACCGTCAAGCAGGGAGACACGCTGGAGGACATTGCCAACCGCTACCAAGTTCCCCAGCAGCGGATCATCGAAGCGACTCCCCTGGAGCGCCCGGAATATCTGCGCATTGGCCAACGCCTGCTCATCCCCGGCGATGTGGGCGAGTTGATCCAGCGTCAGAAGGAGATGATCGCTGCCCAGAAAGCTCGCGAAGAGGAAGAGCGCCGTCGGCAGGAAGAGGAAGCCCAACGCCAAGCCGAAGCCCAAGCCCGATTACAGGCCGAGCAGCAACGCCGGGTCCAGCAGATGGAACAAGAACGGCAAGCCCTCTTGGTCGGTGGATCCCTGACCCACACGGTTGGAGCCGGTGACACCATCGAACGGATCGCCGCCCGCTACGGGGTAACTCAGCGGTCTATTATTCAAGCCAACAACTTACGCAATCCCCATTGGCTGCGCATTGGCCAACGCCTTACGATTCCAGCGCCGGGTATGCAGCCCACCCCTGCTCCTGCCCGACGAGCTCAGAGCCAGCCACAAGCTCGGCCAGCGCCTCCTCCAGCTCCTCCTCAGGCCCGCAGCAGTGGGTTTATCTGGCCGGTCTCCGGGCAAATCACCTCTGGCTTTGGCTACCGTCGCGGTCGCTTTCATGCGGGGGTAGATATTCCTGGCCCCGTGGGATCCCCTATTGTAGCCGTTCAGGAGGGAGTGGTGATCTTTGCGGGGAATGCCGGGGATGGCTACGGCAATCGGGTGGATATCCGCCATCCCAACGGAATTGTTACTCGCTACGCCCACGGCCATCAGATTTATGCTTCCACAGGCCAGTACGTGCAGCAAGGGCAGACGATCATGAGCCGCGGCAGCACCGGCTGGAGCACAGGGCCGCATCTGCACTTTGAAGTCCGCCCCGGCGGTGGGGCACCTGTGGATCCCCGGCCCTATCTACCCTGATCCTGTCTTGAACAGAGATGGTGCAGAACAGCCAGCCTGGCCATAAATTGCTAGCCTAAAGACAGCACACTCCAGACCGTAGGAACACGCCGATGCAGTGGGTGAACGCGCTCTCCCAGCTCCCTTCCCTAGAAGCGGCTCTGCGGCAGGTGGTGGAGGAAGCCAAGGCAAAGCTTCAGGCAGCGCAACTGAAGAGCGCCCTAAGTCGGCAGGTGCAGACGGTGGGATCCAGTGGCTTGCCGGGGCTGCTGACGGGGTATGTTCCCTCTCAGCCGCTGCGGCCCAACTTGGGGGTTTTGTTTGTGTCGGCGGCCTTTGCCAGCGAATACATCCGGGTGTTGCCGTTGCTGTCGGAGCTGCTGGAGGTGGACGTTTTGATTGGCTGCTCCGGCGGTGGCATTGTGGGTGGGGGGCATGAAATTGAGGATGGCCCGGCTCTCTCCTTGTCTTTGGCAGTCATGCCGGAAGTGGTGCTGCATCCTTTTCATCTGCGGGGGAACCAATTGCCGGACTTGGATGCGGCTCCTTCTGCTTGGATCGATTGTGTTGGAGTTCCGCCGCAGAGCAAGCCCCATTTTCTGCTCTTGGCCGATGGATTTTCCTCTGGCATCTCAGAGCTGCTGCAGGGGTTGGATTTCGCCTATCCGGGATCCGTCAAAGTGGGGGGATTGGCCAGTGGGGGCCGCGGCCCTCGAGGCAACGCCCTATTTTTGCTGGATGCGCGTACCTCCACACCTCGGCGGGAGCTGTACCGAGAAGGGACGGTGGGGTTGGCGCTCTACGGCAATGTGGTGCTGGATGCAGTGGTGGCCCAAGGGTGTCGCCCCATTGGAGATCCCTTGCGGGTGACGGAAGCAGAGGGGAATGTGATTCTCGGCTTGGAGGGTCGCCCTCCTCTGTCGGTTTTGCAGGACTTGGCAGAGCGGCTCAGTCCGGTGGATCAGCGATTGGCCCGCCACTCTCTCTTCATCGGCCTGCTGATGGATGAGTTCAAGTCGGAGCCGATGCCGGGAGATTTCCTCATTCGCGTGATCTTGGGCGTGGATCCGCGTGTGGGGGCGCTGGCCATTGGGGATCGGGTGCGCCCTGGCCAGACGGTGCAATTTCATCTGCGGGATGCCCAGACTTCCGCAGAAGATCTGCGCTGGGCCCTCAGCCGCTATTGCGCCGAGCGCAACTTGAGGCAAAGCTCCTCTCAACCGAGGCTGGATCCCTGCGGGGCATTGATGTTCTCCTGTTTGGGGCGGGGAAAAGGGCTGTACGGCACCCCCGACTTTGACTCGCGACGGTTTCGGGAATTGCTTGGGGAGTTACCCTTGGGGGGGTTCTTTTGCAATGGCGAGATCGGCCCCGTTGGGGGATCCACCTTTTTGCACGGCTACACTTCCTGCTTCGGGATCTTCCGGCCCGCCCACTAGGGAGGGATCCCTCGCCCCAAGAGCCGGCGAAATTGGATAGACTGAGGATCCCGTGTCGACAGCTTGGTCAAGGATTTCTCATGCAGCTTCATCTTAGCGAGCCGCCACTCACTCAAGGGGAATGTGCTCTGGTTTATTGCTTTGCCGCTTCCGGCGGGAATGGTCGCTTTCCTCTGCCCCCTGAGATCGCCTCTTGGGATGAAAAGGTGTGGTCGGGGCTGGTGGCGGAAACCGTCCAGGAGCAGGGGTTTCAGGGGAAGCCGAATAGCAGTGTCGCCCTGCGCCTGACAGGAGAGATCCGCAAACTGGTGTTGGTGGGGCTGGGGGATCCCGCCGCTCTAACCCTGGAAGCCCTACGACGGGCCACAGCCAACGGCCTGCGCCAGGCTCACAGCTTAAAAGCCAAGCAGGTGATGCTGTCTTTGCCGGAGACGGGGTTGGATCGGGTGCGCGTGGTTCAGGCAGTGGCCGAAGCCTGTCTACTGGTGGCACACCGGGACAATCGGTTTAAATCCTCAGCCAAAGGGGAAGAGGAAAACAGCTTTTCTGTGCAGGAGGTAACCCTCTTGGTGCCGGGTTTGGCTCAGGATCGCCCCAACTACGAAGCCGCGTTGCAGCGAGCTATTGAGATGGCGGCAGGAACCATCTTGGCTCGGGAATTGGTGGCTGCCCCCGCCAACATTGTGACTCCTCTTGCCCTGGCCGATACTGCCCGCCAACTGGCTCAGGAATACGGCCTAGAGGTGGAAATTTTGGGACAGGAAGAATGCGAAGCTCTGGGGATGGGGGCTTTCTTGGGTGTGGCCAAAGCCTCTGATCTGCCGCCTCAATTTATCCACCTCACCTATAAGCCGGCACAAGGGGATCCCGTCACCAAATTGGCGCTGGTGGGTAAGGGGCTGACCTTTGATTCCGGCGGGTTAAACATCAAAACCGACTCCCGCAGCATCGCCATGATGAAAACCGACATGGGGGGAGCAGCGGCAGTTTTGGGAGCTGCACGGGCCTTAGCTGCCCTTAAGCCGCAAGTGGAACTGCACTTCATCGTCGCTGCCACGGAAAACATGATCAGCGGCCATGCCATCCACCCAGGGGATATCCTCACCGCCTCTAACCAAAAGACCATCGAGGTCAACAACACCGATGCAGAAGGTCGCCTCACCTTGGCGGATGCCCTGGTGTTTGCAGAAAAGCTGGGCGTTGATGCCATCCTCGATCTGGCTACCCTAACCGGTGCTTGTGTGATTGCCCTAGGAGAAGAAATTGCCGGCTTGTTCACCCCAGATGAGACGCTAGCCCAGGAGCTACAGCAGGCTGCCAACCTTTCCGGCGAAAAAATCTGGCGCCTGCCGCTGGAGGAAGGCTACTTCGAGGGGCTCAGCTCCATTGTGGCCGACATGAAAAACACCGGCCCCCGCTCAGGGGGATCCATCACCGCTGCTCTGTTCCTGAAGCAGTTTGTGGAGAAAACCCCTTGGGCCCACCTGGATATAGCAGGCCCTGTTTGGACAGAGAAGGATGCAGGCTATAACAACAAAGGGGCCACCGGCTATGGAGTGCGCACCTTGGTGGAATGGGTCTTGGGGCGACAAGCCGCAGCAGCTCCCTCATAACTCCACCTTATTCCTCTCAAGGTCTATCCCCATGCCATCCTACTTTTAGCCCTGTCCCATCCTTAGCTGAGTTGACCATAGCTGTTATCACCGTCCCTCGCCATCTTCAGGCCAAACTCCTGCAGAGCGGGCAAGAAATTTTTGTTTTCGTGATGGGAGCGGCTTAACTTAAGCAAGGCAAACCTCTGGATATCCTGCAGATTTCTCCAGAAATCAAGGGTAAGCTGGATCCCCAGGTCTTGGGTTTTTTGGTGGACAGCCGTTGGGATCTGGTGCGGGTTTTGCCACTCAGGCTGGGGATCAATGGGAATTTCTTGCACCTCTTCGTGGCAGGTGGAGCGGACTAACTGACGTAGATAGCTACGAAACTCTTGTAGGTCTTGAGGAGATTCAGAGGGCCAGTAAACACACTTCCACCTCTCTTCCAGGGGAAACTTGGCCCATTGATGGAGCTTGAGCTTGATCCCGCACAAATCCAGCTTCAGGCGTAAGCTCATGGGAATGCATCGCAGAGAGTCGGCAAAGTCTTGTTCAAACTGAAACAGAGCCATGGAAATCTCCGTTAGGATACCTGAGGGGATTTCTTGATGGTGGATTGGCTTTCTCAAGAGCCACGGCACAGGCTTTTAATTCCGGCTGGCCGGAATCGGGGCAACTGATGTCGTGGGTGAGGGCATTACACTCAGCTTGTTCTGCCCAGAGGGATCCCCAGTGCATGGGTACAAATAGCGTCCCGGGAGCAATGTTGGCAGTTATCTTGGCCGGGAAATAGGCCCGTCCGCGGGCAGAACGCACTTGAACCCAATCCCCATCTTGGATGCCCAGTTTTTCTGCATCGCGAGGATGGATTTCAATAAAGGGTTGGGGGTGCATTTGCCTGATTTTTTCAATCCTGCCGGTGCGGGTTTGGGTGTGCCAATGGCCGTATAGCCTGCCGGTGGTTAACACGTAGGGAAACTGGGGATCGGGCGGCTCCGCTAAGCCACGGGAATGACGGGGGATAAAGCGGGCGCGGCCATCGGGGGTCGGGAAACGCAGATCTGTGTAGAGGCGAGCAGGATGGGGAGCCGAGGCTCTTTCTTGGGGATAAGGCCATTGCTGAGGGCCTCGTTCTGCCAAAAGGGCATGGCTGAGGCCGGAGTGATCGCAGAGGCGATTTGCGGTAAGGGCGGCAAATTCGGCATAAACCTCTGCCGCTGTTTGGAAGGAAAATGGTGCTGCAAAGTCCAACCTGCGCCCCACTTCAGCAAAGATCTCCCAATCGGGTCGGGCCTCGCCAGGGGGATCTCGAAAGGCTTGACAAAGGGTAACCCTGCGCTCGGAATTGGTCATCACCCCGGTTTTCTCGCTCCACTGGCAGGCAGGCAAAAGTAAATGGACGTATTCTGCCGTTTCCGTAGGGTAATAAGCCTCTTGATAAACAGTAAAGGGAGACTTTTTCAGGGCTTTTTTAACCCGTTCCAGATCGGGGAAGCTCACCAAAGGATTGGTGGCCACAATCCAAAAGAATTGCAGGGATCCCGTCTCCAGAGCGGCAATCATCTCGGTGGCCCTCAGCCCTGGGTGGGGGGAGATAGAGCCGCTGGGCAAGCCCCAAGCCTGCTCCACCTCTGCTCGATGCTGCGGATGGCTCACCAGCCGATATCCCGGCAGCAGATGGGATAACCCCCCTGCTTCTCGACCGCCCATGGCATTGGGCTGGCCGGTCAAGGAAAAGGGGCCAGTCCCCGGTCGGCCAATTTGCCCAGTTAGGAGATGGAGATTGATTAGGCTGGTGATCTTGGCGGTGCCCTCGCTGGACTGGTTTAGGCCCATCGACCAAAGGGAGAGAACCCTCTGGGATCCCTGCCAGAGCTTGGCCGCCTCGATCAAGTCCTCGGTTGCAATTCCACAGCGCTGGGCTACAATCTGCGGCTCATAATCGGCCAGCAAAGCTGCATATTCGGCAAAACCTTGGGTGCAGCCCTCGATAAAATCGGTGGCCATTGATCCCCACTTCAACAGCAAATGGGCAATCCCATTGAAAAGATCGATATCCGTACCAGGGCGAATCTTTAAGTGGAGATCGGCAGCTTCTGCTGTCTGAGTGCGCCGGGGATCCACTACCCCTATTTTGAGGGGGGATCCGGTCTTGTGCCGCTTCTTCAAGCGATTAAAAAGAATGGGATGGCACTCTGCCGTGTTGGTGCCCACCAGAAAAGCCAGATCGCAGAGATCGAGATCCTCATAGCAGCAGGGGGGGCCATCGGATCCCAGGGATTGGGTGTAGGCCGAGACGGCTGAGGACATGCACAGGCGCGAGTTGGTGTCGAAATTGTTGGTTCCCAGGCAGCCCTTAATGAGCTTTTGAGCAACGTAGTAGTCTTCAGTGAGCAACTGCCCCGATCCATACATGGCTATGGTGTGGGGGTTGTCTTTGAGGCGGCGCAGCCGAGAAACTATCTCCTCAAAAGCCTGATCCCAAGAAATGCGACGAAAGGGCTGGTCCAAGCTCTCCCGAAATAGGGGATAGAGCAGCCGATCCCGACCAACTGCCTCTAGGATCGTGGCCCCCTTTACACAGACCATCCCCAAGCTGGAAGGATGATCCCGGTCGCCTCTCATTTTCCAGCCACCTGAGGCTGTTGCAACCGCTTCCAATCCACACCCTACGCCGCAGTAGGGACATAGGGTTTTGATGACAGCTTTTTCCGGCTCCATTGCAGTTACCACGAGTTAGGATCCCTGCCAGGATGGCTCATTGTCTTGCATTTTGGATCCCGATAGGCCATCAGGTTAAGGGTCTCTCAGCTAAGGAGATCGGCCACTTGGATCTCAAAGCCGGGCAATACAACCTGGCTTTTGACAGTCTCCTGTTCGGTTAGCCAAGGGTAGCAATCCTGAGTTTGGATAAAATTTGGGAAAAACCAGCCAGACTTCCATTGCACCGGAGCTGAGATACTCCTGGGCTTTCAAGAAAATGTCTTCTCCAGAGTCGGTTGGGGAGAGGATCTCTCCGATTAGGGGATAGCTCTGCAGCAGAATGGCAATATCCTCTCCAAATTGCTGGATCAAATCTGGAGATAGGTAGGCAACATCAGGTCTTCTGACTCTGCCTGTCGTTTGGCAGGGAGCCTCCACCAAAACCATGCCTCTCAATTGCTGATGTTCGACATAGTCGGCCCAACGGATGAGAAGTCGGGTTTGGATCTTGGCATGCCCTAAGGTTTGCCCCACTTTCTCTACAATGCAGCCATCCACCCATTCGGTTTGGGCAACCGGATTGGCCAGATAGTCGGCAAGGGTTTTGGGCAGAGTAGAGACCCGCTTCTCCATTGGAAGATCGGTTGGAGCTACCTGAACCGGAGCAGCGGCCATCAACTTCCCTCTGCAAGCGTTTTGATTCCTAGCTTAATCCTCCCTATGGGCAAAGCGACGATAGAGGAAGTCAAGGGCACGGTTGCGCAATTCGTAGAACTCAGGCATCTCCATAATGCGGGAACGGATGCGCGGTCGCTCGAAGGGAATGGTCAAGATCTCGCCGATATGGGCAGCGGGGCCGTTGGTCATCATCACCACCCGGTCTGACAAGTAAAGAGCTTCGTCGATGTCATGGGTAATCATCAAAACCGTGCAGCGGTGATCCCGCCAAATAGCCAGCAGCTCGTCTTGCAACTCTTCTTTGGTAATGGCATCCAAGGCCCCAAAAGGCTCATCCAACAGCAAAACTTCTGGACGAATGGCAAGAGCGCGGGCAATGGCAACCCTTTGCTTCATGCCTCCAGAAAGCTGCTTGGGCCGCTTGTGGGCTGCCTCCGCCAAACCCACCAGTTCCAGATGTTCTTGAACGATTTCCCTTTTCTCCCGCCGAGATTTGTTTGGGTAAACTTGATCCACCACCAGATAAACATTTTCAAAAGCCGTCAGCCAGGGCAAAAGGGAATAATGTTGAAACACCATCATCCGATCTGGCCCTGGGGATGTGATGGGCTGGCCTTTGAGGGTAATGGATCCCGAAGTGGGGGTGGAAAACCCAGCCACCATGTTGATCAAGGTGGATTTGCCGCAGCCCGAGTGGCCAATAATGCAAACAAACTCACCGGCAGCCACTTCCAAATTGACATTTTCCAGCGCAACAAAGGATCCGGCTGAGGTAAAGTAGGTTTTGCCCACATTCTGAAGACAAAGAAGGGGCAGTCCGGCAACCGGAGATGCAGAAGATAACGGTGAGGAAGATAGGCGAGGACTGGTCATCATGGTGTTTTCCAATTGAGGGGCTAAGGTAACAAAAGCTAAACTTCGCTGAGCCGGTATTCCTGCAGCTTGAGATCCTGCCGTGTGGCTACAGACTCTAGGTAAGCAACGGGATCCTCTCCGTCGAAGCGAGATCCATCGGCAAAGAGCAAAGCTCCGCGGTCATGGGCTCGATCCGGCAGGCCCAGTTCTTTGGCAGCCAGAGCGTAGGTTTCGCTGTCCAGAACCTGGTCGAGAACCGAAATCCAATTGCGGGGAAAGGCGCAGAGTCCCCAGCGAGCCATTTGCGTCAAGATCCAGAGGTGTTCCAACCTTTCGGGACAGGTGTTGCGCCCGTTGGCAAACTGATGAAAACCGACAAGGGCCTGCGATTCATCGGCAATGCCCCGCTGCAGAATACCCGTCCACCCCGGCTGCAGATCCGCCTTGGCCGCTCCCACATGCTGGGGTTGGGCCAGCCACTCCAGGATCTCAGGGCGGTGCTGCGGCTGATCGCAGTATTGGCAAGCTTCCAGTAACGCCTTGACCAGAGCTACATGGGTGCGGGGGTAGTTTTGCGCCCACTCCTGGCGCACTGTCAGCACTTTTTCGATGTGGCTGGGCAAGATTTCGGGAGTGGTGGTGACGATAAATCCCAACTGTTCCCGCACGGCGCGGGAGTTCCAGGGCTCGCCGACGCAGTAGCCGTCGATGTTGCTGGCCTTGAGATGGGCCACCATCTGCGGGGGTGGGATCACCGTCAACGTAACGTCCCGATCCGGATCCACCCCCCCACTGGCCAGCCAGTGCCGCAACAAGAAGTTTTGCATGGAAGCCGGATGAACCACTCCCAGGGTGTGGACTGTGTCGGGGGTGCGGTTGAGGTACTGGCGAAAATCCGCCAGGCTTTGAACGCCTCGCTCCAAAAGTCTGCGTCCAAAGGTAATGGCGTTGCCGCCACGGGAGAGGGTTAGCGCGGTAACCAAAGGCACCGGAACTCCCCCTACTCCCAAGGTGGAAGCCAACGGGATCCCGGCTACCACCATAGCCGCGTCCAGCCGACCGGAGCGGATCCCTTCCCAGATGCTCTTCCAGCCCGGTTCTCGCACCAGGGTGACCTGCTCCAGGCCGTACTTTTGAAACAGGCCCTTTTGCTGGGCCACCACCAGAGGCGCGCAGTCGTTGAGGGGCACAAAGCCAATCTCCAAATTGACCTTCTCCAGGCCATGCTTGGCAATAGCCACAGAGATAGGCGTTTTCTGGCGAGCCCGCTTTTGTTGGTTGAGAAAGTAGATCATCTCTCCCCGCAGGCTGTAGTAGTCGGGGTGACGCACCACTTCCAGACGATGGCGGGGCCGAGGAAAAGGGATCCGCAAAATTTGGCCAATGTGGGCGGCGGGGCCATTGGTCATCATCACCACCCGATCCGAAAGCAAGAGGGCCTCATCCACATCATGGGTAACCATGACACAGGTGAGCTGCTCCGCCTGGGCAATCTCCATCAGTTGCTCCTGTAGGCTGCCGCGCGTCAGGGCGTCCAGAGCGCCAAAAGGCTCATCCAACAGCAGCACTCGCGGACGAATGGCCAAGGCCCGGGCAATGGCCACCCGCTGTTTCATCCCCCCTGACAGATGCGCCGGGCGTTTATCGGCTGCCCCCTGCAACCCCACACGGCGAATGTGTTCTGCCACAATCCGGTCTCGCTCCGCTTTGGGAAGGGATCCCAGCACCTCGTCCACGGCCAGGGCAACGTTCTCCCGCACGGTCAGCCAGGGCAGCAGGGAATAGTTCTGAAACACCACCATGCGATCCGGGCCGGGATCCGTAACCTGTCGGCCCTCCAGGAGAATGCCCCCGCGGGAAGGCTTTTCCAGGCCGGCGATGATGTTGAGCAGGGTCGATTTGCCGCAGCCGGAGTGGCCGATCAACGAGACAAATTCCCCTTTTTGGATCTCCAGGTGGATGTCTTTCAGAGCGGGGTAGATCTCTCCGTTGTCGAGGAGAAAGCTCTTGTCCACATGATCCACTTCAATGTAAGGCTGGGTCTTCATGATTCCCCTGAGATGATTTTCGAGAGCATGGAGAAATTGTCAGCAACCAACCTAAAACTCGACCAAGCTCACTTAGTGATCCTCAGCCACCACCAGCGAGCCAATCCAAGCCGTGATGCGATCCAGCAGAAGACCCACCATCCCGACATAGATCAAAGCCAGGATAATTTCGCTGATGCGGGAGCTATTCCAGGCATCCCAGATGAAGAACCCGATGCCCACACCGCCAATCAACATCTCCGCCGCCACAATGGCCAGCCAAGACAAGCCCACCCCAATGCGCAAGCCGGTAAAAATATAGGGCACAGTTGCCGGGAAAACTATTTTGAAAAAGTACTTCCAGCCCGACATGCGCACAATTCTTGCTACGTTGCGGTAATCCTGTGGGATCCGCTGTACGCCGGCAACGGTGTTGATCAAAATGGGCCAGAGGGCCGTAATGAAAATTACAAAAATAGCGGAAGGATTGGCATCCCGAAAGGCAGCCAAAGAAATCGGCAGCCAGGCCAAAGGCGGCACTGTACGCAGCACCTGAAAAATGGGATCCAAAGCCTCGTACAGCCAGCGATTGACCCCGATGATCATGCCGCCCATAACCCCCACCAGGCCAGCCAGGGCAAACCCAATGAACACCCGCCGTAAGCTGGCCCAAATTTGCCAGAACAGCCCTTTGGCATTGCCGCCATAGTCAAAAAAGGGATCTTTAATAAGGGGATCCCAGGTGTCCTGCCAAACTTGGAGAGGCGTGGGCAAATTGGCGCCGGGCCGGCTGTACATGATTTGCCAGAGAATGAGCACTATTAAGATGGCCGTGGCGGGCAACAGAACGCGACGCAGCGCTTTGTGGATTTGGACTCGCTGCCGCCAAGCAGAAGAAGGCGCAGAGCTGACGGAAGAACCGATCCCGGTACTGGACTGAAGAACAGAACCTTGGCCGATCTTTAGCAGCCAGTGGCCTAGGTCAACCAGGAGAGGAAGCAGGATCCGAAAGAGGTGGTAGCCCATCTTCAGGGCAGAGTGGAGAATCCTCATGGCTTGCTGAGAGTAAAGTTGAAGTTAACTTAGGGGGATTCCAAGAGAGAAGGGGTTTAAGTTGAACATCCTGGATCAGGATTGGGGGATCCCTTCTCTCCTGGACAGAGGGCTTGCAGGGGTTTTTGCAACTTGCCCTGGAAGAATTGAGAAGATCAAGCTAGGCCAGCTTCTTAATCGCCAATTGCTCCAGGTAGCCGGCGGGATTTTCGGGATCGAACTTCACCCCGTCGAAGAAGGTTTCCACCCCTCGAGAGGTGCTGGGGGGAATGGCAGCTTCTTGGCCAATGGCTTTGGCAGCTTCCCGCCAGAGTTCTTCCCGATTCACCCGCTCCACCAGGGCTTTGGTATCGGTATCGGCAGGCAAATAGCCCCAGCGGATGTTTTCGGTCAAGAACCAGAGATCGTGGCTCTTGAAGGGGTAGGAAGCATCATCTCGCCAGAACTTCATCAGGTGGGGGCTGTTTTCAACAACCTTGCCCGTACCGTAGTCAAAGGTGCCCCGGGCACGGCCCAAGATATCGGGCACGGGAACCCCCAGCCAGCGGCGGTCGCCGATGATGCGGCACATCTCCTCTTTGTTTTCCATCTGGTCGCACCAAATCTGGGCTTCCAGCACCGCCTTCAACAGGGCGAGGGTGGCTTTCGGGTGCGCATCCACCCAGTCGGCTCGAAGGGTCAAGGACTTTTCCGGGTGATCGTTCCATAGCTCGCCGGTGGTGACGGCAGAATACCCCTCTTTCTGGTTGACCAACTGGGCATTCCAAGGCTCGCCCACACAGAAGGCTTCCATGGTTTTGGACTTCATGTTGGCCACCATTTGCGGCGGCGGCACCACGATCAGGGAGACCTCGCTGGTGGGATCGATCCCGCCTGCGGCCAGCCAATAGCGCATCCACATGTCGTGGGTACCGCCGGGGAAGGTCACCGCACATTTGGGATCCCCGCCGGCAGCTCGGATCTCGGCAAACTTGGCCTTGAGGGGGGAACTATCCAGGCCGATTTGCAAATCCCGATACTGGTTGGAAATGCTGATGCCCTGACCGTTGACATTTAAGCGGGCCAAAATGTACATGGGCACCGGCTTGCCATCGGTAACTTTGCCCGTGGTGATGAGGTAGGGCATGGGGGTAAGAATGTGCGCCCCATCAATGCCGCCGGCAGCGGATCCCAGCACCAAGTTGTCGCGGGTGGTGCCCCAAGAGGCTTGCTTGACCACCTCTACATCTTTCATGCCGTACTTGTCGAAAAACCCCTTTTCTTTGGCGATGATGAGGGGAGCCCCATCGGTGAGGGCGATAAATCCCAGCTTGGCAGTGGTGGTTTCGGGGGTATCGGCCTGGGCCACCCAGTAGCCTCTGCCCAAAGATTGGGACTGGGCCCGTGGGATCCCAGCCGTGACTGCCCCAGCCGTGAGAGCAGCCGCCCCGGCCAAAAATTGGCGACGGGAGACCGGAGAGGAAGCGTTGAACAGGTTAGACATCAGAACCTCCAAGATTTTGAACGACGAAGAAAAGACGGGAAAACTCCCAGAGCTGCAGTGGAACTGCTAGCAGGTAACCAGAGGGGAAGAAGAAGGCTGGGTAGCGGACGGATGCTGACGCGGCTTGGCCCCGAAGTGCTCAATGAGCAGCTCCACCAAGACCGGCTTGAGGTCTTCGCAAGGGATCCCTTTGCGCACGCATTCGCCCAGCTTGGCGTCTTTGCCCACTTCTCCCCCCATGTAGATGTCCACCGCCTCCACCGCCTTGCCGTCCTTGCGAGCGGTGGTACCCATGAGGCCGATATCCGCCACCTGGGGCTGGCCACAGGAGTTGGGGCAGCCGGTCCAGTGGATGCGCACCGTTTGGGGCATCTCCAGCTCGGCCTCCAGCTCTTCCATCAAGGCCACGGCCCGGTTCTTGGTCTCGATGAGGGCAAAGTTGCAGAACTGGTTGCCCGTACACGACACCAGCCCCCGCTGCAATGGCCCTGGATTGGGGGAGAACTTCTTCAACAGCGGCTCTTTTAACAAGGAGGCCACTCGGGAGTCGGGCACATTGGGGATAAGCACGTTCTGCTCCACCGTCAGCCGCAGCTCTCCGGAGCCGTACACCTCTGCCAAGCGGGCCAGCTCCATCATCTCCAGGGCGTTTAGCCGCCCCACAGGCACGTGCAGGCCAACGAAGTTGAGGCCCGGTTGCTTCTGGGCGTGGATCCCGATCAGATCCCGCTTGTGCCAGACCACCTCGTCTTTTTCCGCTGCTCTGGGCAGAGGGTGGCCTATCCGGCGCTCGACACTGGCCCGGAACGTTTCCAGGCCCCACTCGTCAATGAGCCACATCAGCCGCGCCTTTTGCCGGTTGGCCCGCAGGCCGTGATCCCGGTAGACCAGAAGCACCGCCTCACACAGGGGAACCACGTCGCGGGGATCCACCCAAACATCCAGCCCGATGGCCTCTGCACAGCGGCGAGCTGAGAAAAAGCCCCCCACCAGGACGTTGAAGCCCAGCTTGCCCTCTTTGAAAGCAGGTACAAAGGCCAGGTCGTTGATCTCGGCATGCACCGAGTTGTCGCGACAACCGCAGATGGCGATGTTGAACTTGCGCGGCAGGTTGCTGAAGGAAGGGTTGCCTTCGCCGTTGTTGGTGATCATGTCCTGCACCTTACGGGTGAGACCGCGCACATCGATCAGCTCATCCGGGTCAATACCGGCCAGAGGGGATCCTGTGATGTTGCGCACGTTGTCCATGCCCGACTGGATGCTGGTCAGGCCCACCTCCTTCAGGTAGCCCAGGATTTGGGGCATTTCTTCAATGGGAATGCCGCGCAGTTGCAGGTTTTGCCGAGTGGTGATGTCGGCTACGCCGTCTTCTCCGTAGGGATGGATGATGGCGCCCAACATGCGCATTTGGCCGCTGGTGAGGATCCCATTGGGCAGGCGCAGCCGCAGCATGAACTGACCCGGTGTGCGCTTGCGAAAGAAGATCCCCAACCACTTGAGGCGATGATCCCGGTCGTCTTCAGGAATGTTCTCCCAACCCAGGCGGGCAAACGCTTCCAGCTCAGCCTTGACCGCCAAGCCATCCTTCTCGCTTTTGATGCGTTCAAACTGGTTCGCCATGATCGCTGCCGTGGGGTGAACACTGGCTACCCTAGCGATGACGAACCGTTAATTTTGGTACTGGTCGTTACACTTTGTAACAAGTTATGCTATTTTGTCATTCTCTAATTGCGGCTTATGCATAAAGTCAGGCTTCCAGGAGCAGCAAACTTCTCTCTTCCCTTGAGGCGAGGAACCGAGGGCGAGGAAAAGCTAGTTGAGATGGCTGAAAGAGTTGAAAGGCTCCATCTGCCAGAGCAGACGGGGTGGGATCCCTAGCCCTTCGGTGAGGGGTGCGGGTCGTTCGGGGGCCTGGGGATCGCAGTCGTAGAGGGCAGTGGTGTAGCGGTAGGTGCGGGGGGATCCACCGTTGAGACGGATGCCGCTGATCTCAAAGAGGTAGTTGCGATTGGGCTGGATCGAACCCACGGAGTAGGTCAAAGTTTCCAGGCCAAAGGCGGGATCCCCCACGCGGAGATCTCCAACAGGCACCGGCTCACCGGTGAGGGCATCGGTGATGCGGACTTGGGCTTGGCTGAGATCAGAGACACCACCGCGGCTGGGCACCGAGAAAGACCAGCGGTAGGCAGACAGGGGCTGGCCGGAAAACCCTTCCAGGCGGTAGAGGTAGCCATCTCTTTCCGGGAAAGCAATAAACTCCGGATCCCGCACGGACTCGTCAAAGCCAAAGATCCAGTTGGCATTGGCCTGGGTCACCCGTCCGGCCCGTGGGTCAAAGACAATGCCGTAAGCTCCCTGAGCGTATTGGGGATACAGGTTCCAGCGGCGATGGCCCACGTCCACAAAGTTCTCTCGGCCCGGCTCAGCAAAATAGATATCCACCTGCCGTGCCAACACCCGCCCTGGATCAGGGCCATTCAACTCTAGGATGGGCCCAACGGCCAGGTTGCTGAAGCGGGATCCCGCCTCCCCGGCAGGGGTAAAGCAGCGCCAAGAGGGGGGCGGCTGGTGGCTGAGAGTACCATTGGCTACCTGCATCAAGGCCGCTTGCTGGGCGGCTGCTAAGAACTCAGGATTGAGCTTTACTGGCGGCAACTGGTGCAACAGCCGCAGAAAGTTCAGCCGATCCATCATCTTTTGGGCTGCTGCAGGCGTAAGGCGACCGGGGTTGCAGGTGGCAACCTGGGGCGGTTCGGCGTAGATAGGCCCCGTGAAGCTGCGGGTCTGGCGATCCAGTCGGCACAAAAAGCTGGCAATCGGCACTTCCCCTGCCCGCGGTGGCTCCATCGAGGTAGGGGATCCTCCACAAGCCGCCAGCAGGCAAAGACAAAGGATCCCCACGATCCCCAAGGCCCAAAGCTGACCCAGCTTGGGCAACCAGTGCAAGTGCATGCAAAAACCAGCCGAATTACGAGCCGGTGGGGGTGGGAGTCATACTGGGGGGACTGACAGTGCTGCTGCTGCTCTCGCCACAGGCAGGCAACAGACCCAGACAGACAAACAAAGTCAGGGCCGCTAAAAGCTGGCGGGTCACTTTGGGTTGCAACGTAGCCATGACAACAAACCGCCCAAATGCTCTGGGTTTGACCCTGTTCTATCACCTGGCCAAGAGAGTCACAGCGCCAAGATCCATAACGACAAGGGCATAACTCAAGCCCAAGTTAAGGAATGCTCACCCAACTCAGCCACATCCACTAGGGCTAGAATCCAAGACCCCTTTCTCTCTCCACCCATAGCGTCAGCGCGGATCCCCACAACTCTTCTTGCGCTTAAGCGAAAGATTGCTGTAGTCAATGCTGCCTTTTGCCCGATGGAGGAGAAAGTTGATAAGGGATCCCCAGAGGCGCGTCAGGGGATGATCTGGAACTCCAGGTTGTAGGTTTGGAGTAGGTTTATGGTTTCGTGATCGGTGATGTTGGTGTCGGCCAGCTCCAAGTTGTAGAAATCGATGAACTCTTCGTGGTCAAAATAGGGGCCGGCATGCCAAGTGCCCATCTCCAGTTTGATAAAGCGATCCCCAGGCACCCGAAAGGCTTGAATCTGATCGACATGCAGCTCATCGTCAGGGGGTGCAACACCAATAAACCACTCCTTGCCATTCAGGGATCCCAGGCACTGGGTGCAGCGGATGTGGTGGGTGATCTGAGTAAACTTGAGACCCCGCCGAGGCAAGCGCATGAGGTAAAAGCGGGGCTGCCCTTGATTCAAGGACAACTGAGCATCTTGACTGTCGAAAGGTTTGTGATCGGGAGTGGGGCAAATGACCTGCCCGTAGGGGGCAAAGCTTTCCGGTTCAGCGAGGTGGGCCTTCAGTTGGCGCAATTGGCTGGTCACCCTACTCTTCTCCTCTGTGTCTTACCGAGACTTCTTGGTCAAGTTTCTCTCTGAGAAGGGATCCCTGACAAACTCAAGCTCCTCAAGGCTGCAAGTACAATGGGGAAACCTGCCAGCATTTAGCAGGGCTCATGGCGATGCAACGGGACTTACAAGAGCTGCTCATCTCCCCAGCTCAAGTGCAAAACCTCTCTCAAGTGCCAGTGGCTTGGTTGTATCGGCCTCGGCCCGTTCGCCGCTTTGAAGATCGCCTGCGCCAGTTCTCCGCCTTCTGGGATCTCCTGCGCCTGTTGCTGACGCTGGATTTGTTCTTGCGTTTCTTGACCTTTTGGTCAGAGGGATCCCTGCTTACGCTGGTGGGGCGGATCTGGATCCCTGGCCTGCGCGCCACGTGGGCCACTTGGCCGGTGGAATGGGGGATCCTGGCGGCCATTGCCGCCCTGGGCCAAGCCTATTGGATTTTCCGCAGCCGCCGCATGCCGCTGCTGTTGAATTTGCTGGGGGAGGTGGATCGCTACAACCGAATCATCCAGGCCATCCACGTCAACGACCAGTTGGTGGAAGCGGGCAACCCCGAGGTGAAGCTCGCCCAGAGGGCTCAGGTGAGCGAAGCCCTAAAACTGACCCGGGCCGATCTCATCCGCGCCTTGAAAACCGAACGGATCTTGCGGCAAAACGAAGACCTGATCGAGCAGCAGAGCGAGTTTTTCGGCGACAACTTGGCAGCTTTGACGGCTCTACAGGTGAGCGAACAGGCCAACGAGCAGGGGCGAATCCTGGAGGCTGCTTTACAGGTTGCTTTACAAGTGCGCTCCCAAGTCCGCCGTTTGCAGGAGCGAGGAGCCAACCAAGCCCCAAGTAGGGATCCAGACGAGATCGAGGGAGACGGGCAGGATACAGACGGCAACTCAGATGGGCAGTGACTGCGTCTCCTTGCATCCTGGGGTTCTAAAGAAACAATTTTTTCTGGGGTTTTATGACGCTCTGCACTGTCAAGAAAGGACTCCGTCCCGCTGACGCGAACGGCTGAAGGCGGTACACTGGGGCTGGTCTTGGATCCCTCGGTCATCTGCGCACCTTTGATGAGCCTTTTGGCCCGCTCCCTCAACTACGCCCAGAGCCACAGCGACACGCTGTTTCAAGCTTTTGTCCAACACCTGCAACTGGTGGCGGTGCCTTTGGGAATAGGGCTTCTGTTGGGCTTGCCACTGGGCTTTTTCAGCTCCCGCTCCCAGATGCTTTCTCTGGTAGTGATCAATGCGTTTAGCAGCCTGCGGGTGATCCCCAGCTTGGCCATTTTGTTTTTGGCCATTCCTTATTTCGGCCTCAGCTTTCGTTCGGCAGTCGTTGCTCTAACCCTTCTGGCTTTACCCCCCATTCTGATCAGCACGGATGTGGCTTTCCGCAGCCTTGAGCCAGCTCTGCGGGAAGCTGCCCTAAGCATGGGCATGACTGGTGCCCAGGTGTTGCGGCACGTGGAGATCCCTTTGGCCTTGCCGGTGATCTTGGCCGGTGTTAAAACGGCTACCATTGAGGTGATTGCCAGTGCTACCCTAGCAGCGTTTATCGGCGCGGGAGGGCTGGGCACTTTTATTACCCTAGGGTTTGCCCTCTACGACAACGCCATCCTGCTGGTAGGGGCGATTCCGGTGGCGCTTCTGGCCATTGCGGCAGAAGTTGGCCTCGGAGCTTTGCAGCGGGCTTTGGAACCTCCCCAAGCCTAGGGTTCTGCGAGGGATCCCATGCCGTCTTCCTCTGGTTCTTCTGAAGTGCGATCCCGGTGGCCTTTCCGCTCCATCCCTTTGCGGGTGGCGTTGCTGCTGCCCCTGCTGCTGGCAGTGGTGGGGGGAATGGGCGGGGTAGCCTATCTCTCCTGGCGGGCCGGGCGACACCTGGCGCTGCGGTTGGCAGAGCAACTGAGGCAGGAAGTTACCGACCGCACCGAAGAGCACCTTGCCAGGTATTTGCAAATTCCCCTTCAGATCAATGCCCTCAATCGGGGTGCAGTGAGGGGGGGACTGCTGCCCGATTTGACAACCCCCAGCCCAGCCGGTCTAGAGGTGCTGGAAGCTCACTTTGCCCGCCAGTTGCAGCCATTTCCCGAGCTGAGCTATGTCGGCTTTGTCTCGGCTCAAGGGGGGTTTGTGACCGCCCGCCGTCACGCCGATGGGTCGATCTGGACTTACCACACACCTGGCCTCTTGCCGGGATCCGCCCAGGGCTGCCAACGGGATCCAGAGACAGGGGATCCCACAGGGCTCACTCGCCAGTTGGGCTTTGTGGATCTGAGACGGTTGTTCTGGTTTCCCCAGCTCCTGCAGTCGGAAGGGATCCGCGATACTTGGGTGGCAACCCGATTTTTTGCCGTTCGCGCCAGCGGGACGGAGTCCTTGTCTCCTGCCCAGGCTCTGGAGCGGCTGATCGTGACGTCCCTATCCCTGACCGACTCGGAGGGGCGGGTTTACGGCAGCTTGGTGGCTGCCTTGTCCATCGGGCAACTTCAAGCCTTTCTGGAACAGCTAGAAGGCCGTTCTCCCGGGGGGGTGAGCTTTCTGCTGGACGAGTCAGGACAGGTGGTGGCCAGTACGGCGGGGCCTGCTCCCCATCCGCTGCTGGTGGCCGTGCAAGAGCAGGTGGGCTCCTGGGGGACGGCCTCTTCCCAAGATCCGCTGCGCCTCGTGGTTGGAGGGATCCCCTACTGGGTGGAGGTGGAGTCCATCCAGAGTGAAGGGAGGCTGGGCTTTTATTTTGTGCATGGGATCCCAGAAGCAACCCTTCTGGCCGAAGTCCATCACAGCGCCCGACAGGCTGCGCTGCTGGGGGGTGGGCTGTTGCTGAGCCTGCTGGGGACAGGGATCCTTCTCGGCGAAGCCCTCTCCCGTCCCCTGCGCCGCCTCACCCAGGTGGCAGAGCAATTTATCCAAAGCGGCTTCCAGCCCTGGCCCCCTTTGGATCCCGGCCCCATCCAGGAGGTGCAGACGCTAACCAAAGCCTGGCAGCAGGCGGCAACAACTCAGCAGGCCCTGCTGGATCGTCTGTGGCAGCAGCAGCAAGAATACCGCGCCGTGGTGGAGCAGCAGACGGAGCTCATTTGCCGCTTTCGGCCCGATACCTGCATCACCTTCGTCAATCCTGCCTACTTACGCTTTTTTGGCTGTCAGGAGCAGGAGAAGCTGGGCACCTGCTGGCGGGAGCGTTTGCCGGCAGAAGAGCGGGAGGCAGTGTTGCAGGCTTTTGCCGCCCTCACTCCTGAAAGTCCCTTTTACAGCAGCGAGCGGGAGTACCCCGGAGAAGACGGCCAATCCCGCTGGATTAGCTGGGTGGATCAGGGCATTTTCGACAGCCAAGGCCGCTTGGTGGAGATCCTATCCGTGGGACGGGAGATCACCGAGCAGAAACGGGCAGAACAGCAGTTACAGGCCCTCAACCGGGAGCTGGAAGCCCAGGTGGAGCTGCGCACGGCCAAGCTGCAACGAGCCTTGCATTTTGAGGGGATGCTGCGCGCCATCAGCAGCCGGATGGTGGTCAGCCTAAACGAGGGGGAAATCCTGGAAGAAGTGGTCAAAACCCTTGCCGAAGCGCTGAGCCTAACCTGCTGCCAAATCCTGCTGCTTAAGGACTCCGTCCAAGTAGCGCCAACAGAAGACGGGTCAACCTGGATCCCGGGCTATTGCTACTCCCCCCTTCTCTCTTCTAAGGCGGCTCAGGGTGGCGGAATGGATCCCTTGCATGGCCGAGACTATGCCAGCGACCCGGAGTTCCTGCGCCTGCTGCAGTCCCATTCTTCCTCACAGCAGAAATGGGAAATCCACTGCTGTTGTCGCCTAGAAAAAGAAGGACGCTGGGTGCGGCTGCTGGTCTGCACCCTTTGGGACAAAGAGAAGCGGCTGGGAGCTTTGCTGTTGGAGCGGCTTCCGGAGCAAGAGTTTTCCGAAGACGAGATTCAACTGGCCTATCAGGTGGCCAACCTATGTGCCCTGGCCATCCGCCAAGCCCGTCTGTACCAAGCAGCCCAAGCGCAGGTGAAGGAATTGGAGCGGCTGAATTTGCTCAAGGATGATTTCCTCAGCACCGTCTCCCACGAGCTGCGCACCCCCATGACCAATGTGCGCATGGCCTTGCAAATGCTGCAAATGACCCGCGATAACCCCCAGAAACAGCAGCACTATTTCAGCATTGCCCTGAAAGAATGCAACCGGCAAATCGAGTTGATCAACGACCTGCTGGATATGCGACGGCTGGAAGCCGGGAGGTATCTGCTGCAGCCGGAGGAGATTTTTCTGCCTCGGTATTTGCAAGATTTGCTGGCCGGGGTTCAACCTCTGGCCCAGGCTAAACATCAACACCTGCAACTGTACCTGGAGGCAGGGATCCCCTTGCTCTGGGCTGACCCAGACGGCTTGGGCCGCATCTTGCGCGAGCTGCTGCACAACGCCATCAAGTACACGGATCCAGAGGGATCCATCCACTTGCGGGTTGCCTCAGAAGGGCAGGGGATCCTCTTCGTCTGCAGCAACAGCAGCGAGATCCCAACGGCAGAGCTGCCCCGCATCTTCGAGAAGTTCTACCGGATCCCGCAATCAGATCGCTGGAAGCACGGCGGCACCGGCCTGGGGCTGGCTTTGGTAAAGCAACTGGTAGAGCACATGGGGGGGAATATCTCTGTCAGCAGCTCGGACGGATGGACCCACTTCCAAGTTTGGTTGCCCCAAGGTGAGGATTCTGCTCCACCATTGCCTGCAACGTCGGATTCCCAAGAGAGAGAGGCTGGGTGACGCCTATCCCGGCAAGACTTGTTGCTGCCAGAGGGCCTCCAGTTGCACCGTGTATTCGGAGTTCACGATGGGCACTGCCCCGGCAATGGCCTCTTGAATGGGGATCCCGGCAGCAGCCTCCAGTTGGGCAAAAGCTGTTTGGTAGTCGGCAGACAACCGGCTGACATCGATGAGCGGCAGATCCCCCCAGACCTCTGGCTTGAATTTTTCCAGTTGCCCCTCCGGGCTGGCCAAGACCTCTGCCAAGACCATCGCCCCCCAAGGATTGGCCGCATTGATGGGAATGGCCGTGAACGAGGGATCGATCAAGCTGGTACCCGGGATCCCATAGGGGGTAGTGCTGGGGGGAAATTGGCCGTTGCCCTTGCGCAAGATCACCTGATCGATAAAGGTGGGGATGAGCCACACTTCGCCGTTGGCAAAGAGCTCCGCCAGGCGGGCAAAGGTGGGTGGGTAGGTTTGGCCCTGTCTCCACAGGAAGGGATCCAGCTTTCTCAGGTATTCCACTAGGGCAGGGGATTGTCGCGCCCAGAGATCGGCATCGAAGTCCGGCCCGCTGTACTGGGCATAGCCCCCGGTCACACCGTAGAAGGCACTCAACAAAAAGCGGCTGCCATGAAAATCCGGCGGGGCCACGTAGGTAAATCGCCCTGGATTGGCCTCGGCCCAAGCCAGCAGTTCGGCGTAGCTCTGGGGGGGATTGGGCACCCGTTCGGCATCATAGGCCATCAAAAAGTAGTTGCCGGTGTAGGGCGCAGAATAGCCCTCGGTGGGCAGGCCAAAATCCGTTTCAATATCGGCGGGATCATAGAAAGGCAAGCTGGGCAATTTCTGAGCAAAAGGGCCGTAGAGCAAATTCCCTTGCTTGAGGGTGCGGAAGTTGTTGCCGTTGATCCAGATGAGATCGATGCTGCCACCGCTGCGCAGCCCGGCTTGAACTTCCCCAATCACTTTGTTGACTGCTTCAACGGTATCCGTGAGCGGGATCCGGTTCAAGCGAATGCCATAACGCTCCTGCAACTGGCTTCTCACCCAGCCATCCACAAACCCATTGATGGCCTCACTGCCGCTCCACATGGCCCAATTGACGGAGCTGCCCCGCGCCCGCTCCAGAATGTCTGCCCAGCTCAGGGATCCCAGATCCACCGTGTTCTGGGGGGTATTCTGAGCAAAGGGAGAGCCTTGACTCAACGCCCAAGCCCCCAGGGATCCCAGGCCGGCCAACACCTGCCGCCGCTTCCAGAAAACGCTTTTGGGTTGCATAGCCTTGCCACCACCCCCATCAAACTTTCAGCTAAAACCAGATTTAACTCAAACTCTCCCCTCTTCCTTTGGGAAAAGGGCTGGGGGTAAGGGATCCCCGCCAATCCCCACAGACCACAGAGCCTCTGGTGGCAAATGGATCCACACCGCCTGCCCCGGTGCAAACACCTGATGGGGAGCCACCCAAGCCTGCAGACTGCCCCAAGGGGCTTGTAAGGTCAGCCGTCGCTGGGTACCTGCAAAGCGTTCCGCCATCACCTGGGCCAAGAAAACATTGTCGGCTAAGCCGGGCGGCTGGGGAAACACCTGCACCTGTTCCGGGCGCACCGTTAGCCGCACCTGACCTTGGAGGGGCACGGCACTTTTCAAGCGGATCCCGTCGTTGAGGCGAAGCTGATGGCCCTCCGCCTGTGCATCGAAAAAATTGACCCCGCCAAAAAAGCGGGCAATGCGCTCGGAGCGCGGCTGCTGATAAAACTCCACAGGGGATCCCACCTGGTGTAGCTGCCCCTCAAACATCAGGCCGATGCGTTGGGCCATGGCTGTGGCTTCTGCTTGATCGTGGGTAACCAGCACCGTCGTCACCTCTGTTTCCGCCTGCAACTCGAGGATAAGGGCCTGCATCTCTTGGCGTAGGTTGGCATCCAGGGCCGATAAAGGTTCATCCAACAGCAGCACCTTGGGCCGAATCACCAAAGCCCGCGCCAAGGCCACCCGCTGCGCTTGTCCGCCAGAAAGCTGGCTGGGCCGACGCTGAGCAAATCCGGCCAATTGCACCCGCTCCAGCATGCGCAAGGCGGCAGCCTCCCGCTCTGCCCGGGGAATGCCCCGCATTTTCAGGCCAAAAGCGACATTCTCCCCCACGCTTAGGTGGGGAAACAGGCGGCTGTGTTGGGACAGCAAAGTCACGCCGCGCCGTTCCGGCGGCAGAGGGTTGAGGGGGATCCCATCCAGCCAGATTTCCCCCCGATAGGGCAAGGGATCCGGTTCCAGCAGGCCGGCGATGAGATTGAGGGTGGTGGACTTGCCACAGCCGGATGGCCCCAGCAGGGCAAAGATCTCCCCTGCTTCCACGCTCAAAGACAAATCCCTGAGGACAGGGATCCCTCCCTTGTGGAAGCGTTTGCTGAGATGGCGAAGAACAAGGTGGCCCATGCGCAGGTTTCGACCCAGCACACTTTGAGGAAGAGAGCAATGTCCAGGCGGGAAAGGGGATCCCTTTCTGCAGAATAGACGAGGAGAGGAGCAAACCCTGCCCATGGGCTTCCTAAGGTCGGCTGGCCGCAGTTGCTCCACCCCTTTTGCTCATCCGTTATACAAGCGGGGCGAGGGTTTTCTTCCCAGACACTCAGGAGCTGAAAGTTAGCAAATGGAACAACAACCTAGAACAGAAAGTATCGTTGTGCCATGGGCAGCACCTCTGCCGGCTCGCAGGTGAGCAGCTCTCCATCGGCCCGCACTTCATAGGTCTCTGGGTTCACCTCAATGCGAGGAGTGGCAGTATTGAGTTTCAAATCCGCTTTGCCGATCTCACGGCAATTTTTGACTGCTACGGCCCGGCGCTGGATCCCCAGTTTCTCGGGGATCCCTAACTCCAGAGCCGCCTGGGAGACAAAGAGCAGGCTGGTCTCGGTCAAGGCGCGGCCAAAGCTGCCAAACATGGGGCGAGGGTACACCGGCTGCGGGGTCGGAATGGAAGCATTGGGATCCCCCATCTGGGCGTAGGCAATCAGGCCCCCCTTCAGGACGATTTCCGGCTTAACTCCAAAAAAGGCCGGCTTCCATAGACACAGATCCGCCAGCTTTCCCACCTCCACCGACCCGATGACGTGGCTGAGTCCTTGGGCGATGGCGGGGCAGATGGTGTACTTGGCTACGTAACGCTTGGCCCGGAAGTTGTCGTTGCGGCTGCTGTCTTGTGGCAAAGGCCCCCGCTGCACCTTCATCTTGTGAGCCGTCTGCCAAGTGCGGATGATCACCTCCCCCACCCGGCCCATGGCCTGCGAGTCGGAAGAGATGATGCTGAACACCCCCATGTCATGCAAGATGTCCTCGGCGGCGATGGTTTGGGGACGAATGCGGCTTTCGGCAAAAGCAATATCCTCCGGCACGCTTTTGCTCAGGTGGTGACACACCATCAGCATGTCCAGGTGTTCTTCAATGGTATTGCGGGTAAAGGGGCGGGTGGGATTGGTGGAGCTGGGCAACACGTTGGGCTCAGAGGCAATGCGAATGATATCGGGAGCATGCCCACCCCCAGCTCCTTCGGTGTGGAAGGTGTGAATGGTGCGGCCATTGATAGCAGCGATGGTGTCCTCCACAAAAGCGGACTCATTTAAGGTATCGGTGTGGATGAGGGTTTGGATGTCGTACTCATCCGCGACCTGCAGGCAGCTATCGATCACTGCCGGCGTGGATCCCCAATCTTCGTGGATCTTGAGTCCACAGGCTCCTGCCTCCACCTGTTCCCGCAGGGCTTCGGGAAAAGCCGCGTTCCCCTTGCCAAAAAAGCCCAAATTGACCGGAAACCCCTCCGCTGCCTGCAACATTTTGCCCAAGTTCCAAGCTCCAGGGGTGCAGGTGGTGGCGTTGCTGCCGGTGGCCGGCCCGGTTCCGCCGCCCAAAAGGGTGGTCACTCCCGAAGCAATGGCAAACTCGCACAACTGCGGGCAGATGAAATGCACATGGGCATCGATCCCTCCCGCCGTCAGGATCAGGTTCTCCCCGGCAATCACCTCGGTGCTGGGGCCCACCACCATGCCCGGCGTCACCCCTGATTGGATATTCGGGTTGCCGGCCTTGCCGATGCCAACAATGTAGCCCTCCCGGATGCCCACATCCGCCTTGACGATGCCCCACCAGTCCAGGATCAGAGCATTGGTGATTACCAGATCCAAGGCCCCATTGGCGCGAGTGGCGGTCGGCGATTGCCCCATGCCGTCGCGGATGGTTTTGCCGCCCCCAAACTTAATCTCCTCGCCGTAGGTGGTGAAATCCTGTTCCACCTCAATGATCAGTTCGGTGTCGGCCAGGCGTACCCGATCGCCCACGGTGGGGCCATAGTTGCTGACATATTGGCGACGGGGAATTTCTAGGGTCATACGGTGGTATCTGCAAAACGGCTGCCAGGGTTCTACCACATATCCCCACCCAGGGGATCCCTTGCTGTCTATTGTCCAGTTCCAACCCTTCATGAGAACGGATTGGGTTGGCTGAAAATTCGTTACATATATTCACATCTATGATCAAAAAAACGATCGCCAATCGACTCCGACCTCGATGGGACAAGGGATCCCTCGTTTAATTATTGTGAAGCAACCGAGGGCCTACAAACCCTGACCTATAATGCCTTGTAAGTCCTGCCCTGGGGAAATTTTCTGCCAAGGGCTGGGGATGCTTCGTTCCTTGTCGCAAGAGAGGAGTTCTTGATGACAACTACGCCAAAGGAGCGAGAGCCGAAGGTCAAGGTGTCGGTTGACGTGGATCCGGTTCCCACCTCATTTGAGAAATGGGCCAAGCCGGGCCATTTTGACCGCAGCCTATCCCGTGGCCCCAAGACCACGACCTGGATCTGGAACCTCCATGCTCTTGCTCATGACTTCGACAGTCACACCAGCGACCTAGAAGACGTTTCTCGTAAGATCTTTTCCGCTCACTTCGGCCACTTGGCAGTGGTTTTCGTCTGGCTGAGCGGCATGTACTACCACGGAGCTCAGTTCTCCAACTATTCTGCTTGGCTGGCGGATCCGATCAACGTCAAGCCCAGCGCCCAAGTGGTCTGGCCCATCTTTGGCCAAGAGATCCTGAATGGGGATGTGGGCGGCGGCTTCGAAGGGATCCGTATCACTTCTGGTCTGTTTCACCTCTGGCGGGCTGCCGGCATCACCAATGAGTTTCAACTCCTCTGCACCGCTATCGGTGGCTTGGTGATGGCCGGGTTGTGCCTGTTCGCCGGCTGGTTCCACTACCACAAGCGGGCTCCCAAGCTGGAGTGGTTCCAAAATGTGGAATCGATGCTGAACCACCACCTGGCGGGCCTGCTGGGGCTGGGTTCTTTGGCCTGGGCCGGTCACCAAATCCACGTGTCCATTCCCATCAACAAGATGTTGGATGCGGGCGTGCCGGTGGATCAGGTGCCCTTGCCCCACGAGTTCATCCTCAAGCCGGCCCTGATGAAGGAGATGTTCCCCAGCGTGGATTGGGGCATCTTCAGCGGGGTGGTGCCCTTCTTTACCTTGGATTGGGGCAAGTACGCGGAGTTCCTCACCTTCAAGGGTGGCCTGGATCCACAGAACGGTGCCCTCTGGCTGACCGACCAAGCCCACCACCACTTGGCCATTGCCGTGCTCTTCATCGTGGCCGGGCACATGTACCGCACCAACTGGGGCATCGGCCACTCCATTAAAGAGATCCTGGAAGCCCACAAAGGCCCCTTCACCGGCGAAGGCCACAAGGGTCTGTACGAAGTGCTCACCACCTCCTGGCATGCCCAACTGGCCATCAACTTGGCCATGGTGGGATCCCTGAGCATCATCGTGGCGCAGCACATGTACGCCATGAACCCCTACCCCTACATGGGCATCGACTACGCCACCCAGATCTCCCTGTTCACCCACCACATGTGGATAGGCGGCTTCTTCGTGGTGGGGGGTGCTGCCCATGGGGCCATTTATATGGTGCGGGACTACGACCCAGCGGTGAACCGCAACAACGTGTTGGATCGGGTATTGCGCCACCGGGATGCCATCATCAGCCACCTGAACTGGGTGTGTCTGTTCTTGGGCTTCCACGCCTTCGGCTTCTACGTCCACAACGACACCATGCAGGCCCTGGGCCGTCCGCAGGACATGTTCTCGGACACCGGGATCCAACTGCAGCCGATCTTCGCCCAGTGGATTCAGTCGCTGCACACTTCGGCCATTGCCAGTACGGCTCCCTACGTGGGTGCTTCGGTTAGCCCCATCTTTGGCGGCGACGTGGTGGCCGTGGGCGGCAAAGTCTCCATGATGCCGATGGTGCTGGGCACAGCGGACTTCATGGTGCACCACATCCACGCCATGACCATCCACATCACGGTGCTGATCCTGCTCAAGGGGGTGTTGTTTGCCCGCTCCTCTCGCCTGATCCCCGACAAAGGCAAGCTGGGCTTCCGCTTCCCCTGCGATGGTCCGGGCCGTGGCGGCACCTGCCAAGTCTCCGGCTGGGATCACGTGTTCTTGGGGCTGTTCTGGATGTACAACTGCATCTCCATCGTGATCTTCCACTTCAGTTGGAAGATGCAGAGCGACATCTGGGGCACGGTCAACGCCGATGGCACCATTGAGCACATCACCGGCGGCAACTTTGCGGCCAGCGCCGTCAACATCAACGGCTGGTTGCGGGACTTCCTGTGGGCGCAGTCGGTGCAGGTGATCAACTCCTACGGCTCGGCGCTGTCGGCCTATGGCCTGCTCTTCTTGGGCGCTCACTTTGTCTGGGCCTTCAGCCTGATGTTCCTGTTCAGCGGTCGCGGCTACTGGCAGGAGCTGATTGAGTCCATCGTTTGGGCCCACAACAAGCTAAAAGTCGCTCCGGCCATTCAACCCCGCGCTCTGAGCATCATTCAGGGTCGGGCGGTCGGTGTGGCCCACTACCTGCTGGGCGGGATCGTCACCACCTGGGCGTTCTTCCTGGCACGGTTTGGCGCACTCGGCTAAGGCAAGGAGGAATAGAAAACCATGGCAACCACAACAACTCGTTTTCCTCAGTTCAGCCAAGACCTTGCCAGCGATCCCACCACTCGTCGTCTGTGGTATGGCATCGCCACCGCTCACGACTTTGAAACCCACGATGGCATGACGGAGGAACGGCTTTACCAAAAGCTGTTCGCCACCCACTTCGGCCATCTGGCGATCATCTTCCTGTGGGCCTCTGGCAACGTCTTCCACATTGCCTGGCAAGGCAACTATGAGCAATGGGTAGCCAACCCCACCGGTGTTACGCCCATCGCCCACGCCATCTGGGATCCCCAGTTCGGCAAGGCAGCGGTGGAAGCCTTCACCCAACCCGGGGGCGGCGGCCCCGTCAATGCGGCCTACTCTGGCCTGTACTATTGGTTCAACACCATCGGCCTGCGCACCAACGGCGATCTCTACACCGGCGCGATTGGCTTGCTGTTGTTGGCGGCGGTATTTCTGTTTGCTGGCTGGCTGCACCTACAGCCCCGCTTCCGTCCCAGCTTGAGCTGGTTCAAGAACGCCGAAGCCCGCCTCAACCACCACCTGGCTGGGTTGTTTGGGGTTAGCTCCCTGGCTTGGACTGGTCACTTGGTGCATGTCGCCATCCCCGAGTCCCGCGGGCAGCATGTCGGTTGGGATAATTTCCTCACCACTCTGCCCCATCCGGCGGGCCTGAAGCCCTTCTTCACCCTCAACTGGGGGGTCTACGCCCAAAACCCGGACACGGCCAACCATGTTTGGGGCACGGCAGAAGGGGCAGGCACGGCCATCCTCACCTTCTTGGGTGGCTTTAACCCCAACACCCAGTCCCTGTGGCTGACGGACATGGCCCACCACCACCTGGCCATTGCGGTGATCTTCATTGTGGCTGGCCACATGTACCGCACCAACTGGGGCATTGGCCACAGCATCCGGGAGATCCTCGGTGCCCACAACCCACCCAAGGGCACTCCCTTCGGGGGCCTGCTGGGAGAAGGCCACAAAGGTCTCTACGACACGGTCAACAACTCCCTGCATTTCCAGTTGGCTTTGGCCCTGGCCTGTCTGGGGGTGGTGACCTCGCTGGTGGCGCAGCACATGTACGCCCTTAACCCCTACGTGTTCATGTCCATGGATCACACCACGGAAGCGGCTCTTTACACCCATCACCAGTACATTGCTGGGTTCTTGATGGTGGGGGCTTTTGCCCACGGGGCCATCTTCCTGGTGCGGGACTATGATCCTGAGGCCAACAAGAACAACGTGCTGGCGCGGGTGCTGGATCACAAAGAAGCGATCATCTCCCACCTCAGTTGGGTATCGCTGTTCTTGGGCTTCCACACCTTGGGGCTGTACGTCCACAACGATGTCATGCAAGCCTTCGGCACGCCGGAGAAGCAGATCCTGATCGAGCCGGTGTTTGCCCAGTTCATCCAGGCCTCCCACGGCAAGATGATCTACGGCATGGATGTGTTGTTGTCCAACCCCGACAGCCTTGCTTCTACCGCTTGGCCCAACTACGGCAACGTGTGGCTGCCCGGCTGGCTGCAGGCCATCAACGATCCCAATGGATCCCTGTTTCTGCCCATCGGCCCGGGTGACTTCCTGGTGCACCATGCCATTGCGCTGGGCTTGCACACCACCACCTTGATCCTGGTGAAAGGTGCGTTGGATGCCCGCGGCTCCAAGCTGATGCCGGATAAAAAAGACTTCGGCTACAGCTTCCCCTGCGATGGCCCGGGTCGGGGCGGCACCTGCGACATCTCTGCCTGGGATGCCTTCTACCTGGCCATGTTCTGGATGCTGAACACGATCGGCTGGGTCACCTTCTACTGGCACTGGAAGCAGCTTGGGGTTTGGAGCGGCAACACCGCCCAGTTCAACGAGAACTCCACCTACCTGATGGGCTGGCTGCGGGATTACCTCTGGGCCAACTCTGCTCAGTTGATCAACGGCTACAACCCCTACGGTATGAATAACCTGGCGGTTTGGGCCTGGATGTTCCTGTTCGGCCACCTGGTGTGGGCAACTGGGTTCATGTTCTTGATCTCCTGGCGCGGCTATTGGCAAGAGCTGATCGAGACCTTGGTGTGGGCGCATGAGCGCACTCCCTTGGCCAAGCTGATCCGCTGGAAAGATAAGCCGGTGGCCATGTCGATTGTGCAGGGTCGTCTGGTGGGTCTGGCTCACTTCACGGTGGGTTACGTGTTGACCTATGCGGCCTTTGTTATCGCCTCGACAGCCTCCCAGTTTGGCTAACTTGTAGCCCGGTTAGTAGCTGTCAATAGATGGCACGGATCCCTCGCCCATGGGCGGGGGATTTTTATTGGGTTGACTCAGGTGACCAGAAAGTTAAGTTTCACAAAGTCGCGTTGACTTTTTGCTCAAACTAACCGTAAGGTATCGCTAGATGAGAATCTTTCTCAAGTATTTGTGAAGGAAAGATTGTTATGCTTACTGCTTACATCAGTAAGAGTGCATTTAGGAGTCTATGCGTTGCTGCTCTAATGGCACTGGGATCCAGTTGTGCGGATGCAAGTAACCCTGTAGCTCTTGTCCCTGAGCAGAACTTTCTCTCCTTACCAGCTAGCAGTACTAGCAATAGTTTAAATTTCTCCTTCTCTGAACCAATTTGGAACGATTTATCTTTAACGCCGCAAGCTGAGAACGATCCAACACTTGAAGAACAGAGAGTTGGTAGAGTCTTCCCTCATAATCATCCATATACTGCAATGTGTTTGGGAGCCTTTGGTGGAGGCTGTAGGTATACGTTTGACTCTTACATTAACAGACGCCCTTTAACCTTAGAAGGACTTTTTGCTAGCTGTGCCGTGGGAGCCGCAACTGCATTTTGTGTAGATCTATTAAGTCCCTTTTAAGGTATAAGTAGGAGGAGTAAGGAATGTCAGATTCAGTATCAAGAACCAATGTAAGCCTGAAGAAGCTAGTCAACTTTTTGTTAATACCTGCAAAAAGATTGTTTTACAGCTCAGCAATTACTGCTTTAAGTATTGCTACTGTAGGCTTTGTTCTTTGGATTGTGGGATTTCCTCAAGATCCCTCACTTCTGAGGTGCCTGTTTATTGCTCTCCTTTTTCCTGACCTGATATCTTGGGGATTAGATAAGCTCTCACAACACTGGAACCATCGACACTCAAAATCAATTGTATCTGCTTCAACTCCCCTCATTTCCATAGTGGCTTTCTGGGTGATATTTTGCCGTTGTCCACTCAATGTTATTTTGAGTGACGGCCATTGGCGTATATTAGCACTCCTTCTACTGTATCCTGCCTATAAAGTGTTCGGTACTTTCTGGGAGATCTTGAGATCTGAAAACAGTAAAACAGTGTAAAGGTGAAAGCCGTTGATCTAATCCATTGCACTAAACTTAAACGAGATCCCTATTATTTTGGGATCCCTTAGCTTGGCTAGGGGATCCGTTTTTCTTGTGGGTTGGTAGAGTGGGAAGGATATCAAAGCGGGAGAAAGTCTTTTGAGTTACGACGCAGTGGTGATTGGGGCCGGGCACAACGGGCTGGTGAGCGCTTGCTATTTGGCTAAGGCGGGGCAAAAAGTGCTGGTGCTGGAGCGCTATCACACCGTTGGTGGGGCTGCCATTACGGAAGAAATTCATCCAGGCTTTCGCGTGTCGGTGGCTTCCTATTCCTGTAGTTTGCTGCGACCGGAGATCATCCGCGATCTGCGCCTGCCGGACTATGGCTTTGAGGTCTACGCCAAGCAACCTTCCTACTTCATGCCCTTCCCGGATGGGCGGCACCTCTTCCTGTATGCCGATAACCGGGCCAAGAGCAAGGCGGAAATTGCCAAGTTTTCCCACAAAGATGCGGAAGCCTACGACCGCTGGGAGGAGTTTTGGGATCGGGTGAGCGAGGTGGTGGAGCCAACCTTGATGCAGCCGCCGATTTCACTGGGCCAACTGGCGGATCGCTTTGCAGCCGCCGGGTATGAAGACGATTTCCGCCGCATCATGCTTCTCTCAACCACCGATCTTTTGGATGAATTCTTTGAGTCGGAGCAAGTCAAGGCGGCAATGGCTCCCCAATCTTTGATCGGCACCTCAGCCGGGCCGATGACTCCGGGTACGCCCTACATTTGGCTAATCCATGCGGTGGGTCGGGCCATTGGCTCACGTGGGGTCTGGGGCTATGTGCGTGGTGGGATGGGGGCCATTACCCAGGCCATGGCCAAAGCAGCTCTGGACTTGGGGGTGGAGATCCGCACTTCCGCTCCAGTAGCGGAGATCTTGATTGAAGGTGGGCAAGCCACTGGAGTCGTCCTTGAATCGGGGGAAACCGTGCGGGCGCGGGCAGTTCTCTCCAATGCTCATCCCCAGATCACCTTTTTGCGGCTCTGCTCCCCTTTGCCCCCAGACTTGCGCGACCGGCTGGAGCGGCACTACCGCACCTCAGGCCCGGTGTACAAGCTCAATTTGGCCTTGGAAGAATTGCCTCGCTACACAGCGGCCCCTGCTGAAGTGCCCCCAGAAGTTGTCAGCTCTGCCACAGTGGATATTGCCCCCTCGGTGGCTTATCTGGAGCGGGCTTGGGATGACTGCAAATACGGGATCCCTTCCCGGGATCCGTTTATCGAGATCTACAGCCAATCCCCCACCGACCCGACAATGGCTCCCCCAGGCAAGCACATCCTCTCCTGTTTCTGTCAATTTGTGCCCTACCAACCCAAAGGGCGAGACTGGAACGATGGCCTACGGGAGGAATTTGCCGATCGGGTGATCGACAAGATTGCCCAATTTGCCCCCAACATTAAAAACGCCGTGATCGCGCGGCAGATGTTGTCGCCCGTGGATCTAGAAGCCCGCTTCGGCCTTGTGGGGGGCAGCATTTTTCACGGGGAAATGACGCCGGATCAAAGCTACAACCTGCGGCCCATCTCCGGCCTGGCCGACTATCGATCCCCCATTCCCGGCCTTTACCTCTGCGGTTCAGGGGCACACCCAGGAGGCGGAGTGACCGGGATCCCTGGCCACAACTGCGCGCAGGTGGTGCTCAGCGATCTACCCAAACTCTGACCGATGAAAAGGCTAGGCCAGAGCGGATCCCTGGCTGGGGATCAAACGGGCTGGCTGGATTACAGGCGCACCTCAGTTCCCTCAAAAAACCCACGGATGATCAAAATGCTCCCTTCCCTAGCTGCAAGGTTGTTAGTGGGGAACTCCTGTTCTAGGAACCACTGGCCGGAGATGCGCTCGGCAGAGGTTGCTGGGTCGAAGACAAGGCTTAAGTTCCCCCTTTGAACGCTACCCCCTATGTCAAGCCGGTTAAACGGCCCTGATAACTGTGCTCCGGCCAGTGTGCGGAAGACGAAATCTCCTGTGGTGGGCACAATGCCTTGAAGGATAACGGGCTCGAGGTTGCTTCCTTCCACAGGCGAGCCGGGTAAGGTACCCGTAGAGCGCTCCGTGCGCAGGGAGAAAAAGTAATCAAAGGCTGTTGGAGCATCCGGACGATCAGGAGCTGGCAATTGCGGTATCGGTGTGGGGAAAGGTCGCGGCGGCGGGCTGACCTGCACGAAGTTGAGAACTGTGCTGACGTTGGCCGGGTCAAACTCCGCTTGCACACGACCGTTCAACAGGCGTCGGATACGCACCAACTGATTGGGCAAGATATTCGGTCGAGTCGGATCCGGGGCAAACAGCACCGACTGCATACCCACCTGGGCAGGACTATAGACAATCTCCGCCTGGTTGGGCCGGAAGTTCAGGCGGGCAAAGAGAGCCAAGGCATCCTCCGGAGTGCCATCGCCCGCAACGCCCCGCTGCCGCACCACAAAGCTGGCGGAGAAGCTGCCGGTTTGAAGAATGGCGGTGACAGGCCCTTGAGGTGGAGGAGGATTAACAAAGCTTCCTGCTGGTGGGTTGCCGTTAGGGCCAGGATCTTCATAGAGTACCCCTGTGGTAGGGACAATGAGCGAGGAATCTCCTTCCAGTACAACTTGGTTGCCATTCCGGCTAACCAAGATGCGGCGCACTGTGAGGGTCAAGACGGTGCCTTCTCTGGTAGCTCTGAAGGTGGTATTCACCCGAATGCGCTGGTCGTTGGGGAGGGTCGAAATTGCAACCAGCCCAGCGATATTAAATTGCGTAGATAGCCTGCCGTCGTTGGGGCCAAAGGCAGTGATATTCACCAGCGGTGTGGTTTGCCCAATTTGAATGGCCAGGGTGCTGGAGCGAAGGGTGGAGTCGATTGTCAGCTCACTAGCTGGAATCTCGTTCACAGGCAAGATCCGGGCTTCAACATTGGTAATTCGAGCCTCACCGCTTCCTTGGAAGGGGTTGGTGCGCACAGGGATCCCGTTGTCAAACCTCGGATTGACGTAGTCCAGCCGCAGGCTAGTGGTCTCCAGCACCGAGCCAGGGGTAAAGCGATACTCTTGAGCCGAGACAAAGGCAGCCGGATCCACCTGGACAGGGCCAGGCAAGGTCGGGGACTCATTGACTTCACCGCAGCCGCCTAGCAGCAAGACTCCACACAAAACCGCCAAGGAGCGACTTTTAAAGCTCATAAACCACTTCCTCACACACCCTAACCTAGGCAAATGCATGCACAAACGAAATAGAACGAGCGGCACCTAGCACAGACGCTACGGGTAGGCCTACTATCCCTGCTCGAAGCTATGATACACCACAGATAGAGGATGGGCCATTCCCAGAAAATTTCTTAGATTGGCCTCGTCAGCAGGTTGACAACGCCCCAGGATGCAGTAGAACTAACAGCAGGCAATTCCCCCTTATCAAACGGGATCCCAAAGGCAAAAACTGCTTTGCAGGCTCCAGTTGGATCCCTGCCGGGCGCTGCCCAAGATATCTGCTGTGGTGTGAGTGAGTGGAGACTTTTTCGATGAGACGACGTTCTGGCTCAGCCCTTGGTGGCGGCCTCCCTCTTTTGGCAACTTGCGCTTCGCTTGCGCTGGCTGCCGGTTGCAGCAGCGAGACCACCAGCGGGGTGCCGCCCTTGCTGGCTTCTAACGGTGCCACACCTCCTCCTGTGGCCGTTGCCCCTACGATCGCGCCCAATCTCACTCCCATCACCTTCCGCCCAGGGCCGGACTTTGCCCCCATCACCCCGCCGCCAATTCAGCCAGACCTGCCGGATCCGCCCAGTCTAGGGCCAGGTGGAGAGTTCAATCTTTTGCTGTTCCAGCCGCCAAGCCTTCCTGGCATCCCCCCAGTGGGATCCGCTTTCGTAACCCTCACTCTGAGAGGCTTGCTTGCTCCAGGAGTGATAAGGAGTGTAGAGCTTCAGTTTTTCAACATCAGTCGCGGTACGGATATTACCGGCATCTTCTTCCCAACCGCAATTGAGCAGTTTAGAAATACTCTGATAGGTCGAGGCAACAGCTACGACGACAGAATCAACGGGATCACGCTCACCAACGGGTTTACTTTCCCAGCTGACCTGGCTGCTTACAATGCCAATGTTGCTGCAAGGGAAACGGTTTTGGTGATTGTGGTCATTCGAGATGCATTTGGCCAAGCTCTGAGGCTGGAAGCGCGGGCCCAAGCCACCTAAGCTAGAGCTGAGTAAAGCTGTTTGAGTTTGCTGTATCTACCTTGGGTGCCACGAGAGAGTTTAATGGCAGGAGGATGAGGGAATGAGAACGGGAAAAATAGCTGGGGTTTTGGCTTGCCTGTGTTTGGGCTTGTTAACAGCCTGTCAACAGACTAGAGAGGGGAATCCAATCAGCTCGCTGCCGGGGCCGATTATCGGCGTGCAAAACCCAAATGTAGAGCCTGGAGGAACGGGGGTAGGGCTGCCATCCACTCCCCCCATCGGATCTGTCCCCCCAACTCAGCCCAGCCCTCTTGTTCCGCCCCCCGTTTCGGCACCGACGATCCCTCCCCTGCCCAGCCCGAACCCCTCTCCCAGCATCATTGGCTTACCTCCAGGCCCCTTGGCTGCCCCGACGTTTACTAAGAGCTTCAGTCCTTCAACAACTTCAGTAGGTGTTCCCGTAACCCTAAGCTTCACAATCACCAACAACTCAGGGATCCAACTGACTGGCCTCAGCTTTACAGACAGCCTGCCTGCAGGGTTGGTTGTTGCCAATCCGCCCAACCTCACCAACACCTGTGGTGGCACAGCTACTGCGGCTGCAGGCGGAGCCTCAATTGCCCTGAGCGGTGGAACACTGGCTGCCAATGCAACTTGTGCAGTGACTGTTCAGGTTGTTGCTGGGACTCCAGGCACTTACGTCAATCCCCCTGTAACTCTCACCAGTGCCCAAGCTCCCCCTGCGCAAAGTGGGACTGTAACTCTTGTGGTGGGGACACCTTCTCTGGTTTTCAGCAAAACATTTCCACCTGGACCTTCTCCAATTAATAGTTCAGTACCTTTGACCTTTACCATCACCAACAACACAGCTACTCCTCTGACTGGCCTTGCCTTTACAGACAACTTACCTACTGGGCTCGTTATTGCTAATCCTCTCTTTTTCAACAATACTTGCGGTGGTGTACTTAACGTGGTTGCGGGTGGAACGTCTATTGCTTTCTCGAATGGGACTCTAGCTGTTGGCACTACCTGTACGATTTTAGTGAACGTTACTTCTGGCACAGCAGGTACGTACATCAATCCTCCTACTACACTCACCAGCAATGAGGCAGCCCCAGTGATAGCGCCGCCTGTGAGTGTGACCTTCTTCTAGCTCGCGGCTGTGGCTTTGAGGAGAATCTAAAAACACAGGGTTAGGATGCGGCCACCACACAAGGGATCCGCATCAACCTCAATCAATCTGGCCGAGCAAGCCGGCTGCCCAATCCAGGAGGGCGTTCACTGCTTCTAGGTCTTTCGCTTCCGAGTACAACCTCAGCAGAGGCTCGGTGCCGCTGCCGCGAATCATCACCCAACTGCCGTCGGCGAGGGTGAACTTGTGGCCATCTTTGTCGAAATGTTTGATCACCTGCTGCTCCAAAATCTCAGCCGGGGGATCCATTTGCAGCCGCTGGAAGAGCTGGGTTTGTTGATTTTGATCCGCGAGGTGGAGATCGCGGCGCAGGTAAACAGAGGTAAACCCTTCCCGTTCCTGCAAAGCCCGGTAAAGGGCGCTGAGGTCTTGGCCTGTTTCCGCAACGGCTTCGATGAGATACAGGGCCGAAAGTAGGGCATCCCGTTCGGGAATGTGGCCCAGGTAGCCGATGCCGCCCGATTCTTCTCCGCCCAACAGCACCTGGGTGCTCACCATGCGCTCGGCAATGTACTTAAAGCCCACCGGCATTTCCGTAACCGGCAGGCCGTAGTGCTCTGCAACTTTGACAAACAGTTCGGAGCCGCTGATGGTTTTGACGATCTCGCCCCGCAAGCCGCGTCGCCCAGCCAGGTGGTCGATCAAGATGGGGATCAGAATCTGCGGGCTGAGGAAATGGCCCTGCCCATCTAGAGCAGCAATGCGGTCGGCATCCCCATCAAAGACCAAACCCATCTTCAAGGGGGCGGGATCCGCCGCGATGATCTGAGCGGAAGCTTGCAGGTTTTGCGGCAAGGGCTCAGGGGGAAATCCCCCAAACAAGGGATCCCGGCGGGCCTGCAACTCAATGACCTTTTCCCCCAACAGGCGGGTGAGGCCCCCCGCTCCTGAGCCAAACATGACATCCACCCAAATCTTGGCCGGGGATCCTTTGAGCTTTTCCAGATCCACAAAGCAGCTGAGCTGAGCCAGGTAGCCGGGCCAGGGATCCCAAGGATGAATGGGGGCCTTGCCGGATCCCAGAGGTTGCAGGTGGCGCATGTCCTGCTCGATGGCGGCGGTGACTTCCGGTGGCACGGATCCACCAAATCCCCCCTTGACCTTGAGGCCGGAATAGTGGGGGGGGTTGTGGCTGGCGGTGATCACCAAAGCGCCATGACAGCCTCGCTCTTTGGCACCCCAGCTAAAAGCTGGCGTTGGGGCCACTGTGGTGGAGAGATAGACCGGGATCCCCAATCGAGCCACCACTTCGGCGGTGTGGGCGGCAAAGCGTTCCGAGAGAAAGCGGTTGTCGTAGCCAACTAGGATCCCTTCGCCGGGGTAGGTGCGGGCCAAGACTTGGGCGCTGGCCTGGGCGGCAACGGTTAAGTTTTGGAAAGTAAAGCCATCGGCGATGACGGCTCGCCAGCCGTCGGTGCCAAAACGGATCGGGGTATCGGCCATGGTGGTGTTGCGGTGGGTGCTGCCGCTTCAAGTCATAGCACGAGGTCGGAGTTGCGGGGTTCGGTCTGCTCTCAACTCCTATCGAGATGGGATCCCACCTCGCAAGGCCGAAGAAACGGCTACAGTAACCTGGAAAGCGTTCCGCTCCTGTGTGCCATGACTCAGCAACTGACTCTCGACGGACTGGGATTGGGATCGAAGGAGGGATCCCGTCTGGGTCGGGTGATTGTGACCGATTTGCAGGGGGAGATGCAGCGCTCCTACCTGGAATATGCCATGAGCGTGATCGTGGGGCGGGCCTTGCCGGATGTGCGGGATGGCCTCAAGCCGGTACACCGCCGCATCCTCTACGCCATGCACGAGCTGGGCCTGACGCCGGATCGTCCCTACCGCAAATGCGCGCGGGTGGTGGGGGATGTGCTGGGGAAGTATCACCCCCACGGGGATCAGGCGGTCTATGACGCGCTGGTGCGCATGGTGCAAGACTTTTCCAGCCGCTATCCCCTGGTGGCGGGACACGGCAACTTCGGCTCTGTGGATGATGACCCACCGGCGGCCATGCGCTACACGGAGTGTCGGCTGGCGGAGCTGAGCCACACGGCGCTTCTGGAGCAGGTATCGGAAGCGATCGTCGATTTCATGCCCAATTTCGACGGATCCCAGGCAGAGCCCACCGTTCTTCCAGCCCGCCTGCCCATTTTGCTGCTCAACGGCTCTTCCGGCATTGCCGTGGGCATGGCCACCAATATTCCACCCCACAACCTGGGGGAAGTGGTGGATGGCCTGTTGGCTTTGATCGATCATCCCGACCTCAGCCCTGAGGAACTGCTGCGGTGGATCCCAGGGCCGGATTTTCCCACCGGCGGCCAAATCCTAGACAGCCAAGGGATCCGCGAAGCCTACCTCACCGGGCGCGGCTCCATCACCCTACGAGGCGTAGCCCGATTCGAGGAGATCCAGCCGGGCAAAGGACGCCACCGCCGACCCGCCCTGATCATCAGCGAGTTCCCCTATCAGGTGAACAAGGCCGCCTGGATCGAAAAAGTGGCCGAGCTGGCCAACCAGAACCGCATCAGCGGCATCGCCGATCTGCGGGATGAGTCGGATCGCAGCGGCATTCGCGTGGTGGTGGAGCTAAAACGGGAGGCCAACCCGCAAGCGGTTTTGCAGCAGTTGTACAAGCTCACCCCTTTGCAAAGCAACTTTGGAGCCATCCTGCTGGCACTGGTGAACGGGGAACCGCGGCAGCTTAGCCTCAAGGAAATCCTGCAACACTTTTTGCAATTTCGCGAGGCCACCCTCAACCGGATGTTTCGCGCCGAACTGCAGCGGGTGCAGCGCAAGGCAGAAGAGGTGGCAGGGATGTTGCTGGCGTTGGCGGATCTGGAGGGGGTGATCGAGCTGCTGCGGCAAGCGCCTGATAGCACCACGGCCAAAGCCCAACTGCAAACTCGCTTGGGCTGTACCCCCCAGCAGGCAGAGACGATTTTGGCTATGCCTTTGCGTCGCCTGACGGGATTGGAGCGGGAACGGCTGCACCAGGAACACGCCCAGTTGCAGACCCGCATCGAAGAACTGCAGGGGCTCCTCAGCGACCGCCGCAAGCTCTTGAATTATTTGAAAAAAGAGCTGCGACACCTGAAAAAGACCTTCGGGGATCCCCGGCGTACCCAGATCCTCTCCGCCTTGGAGCTGGAAGCGGAAGTGGCCCAAATCCCCAGCGGCGAAGAGACGGAAGAGACCCACTTCTTGCTGCAATTCACCCGCAAAGGCTATGTGCGCCGCCTACCTCTGCCTGGCCGTCGCTCCCGCAGCAACCCCGCGCAACGGGAATGGGGGGAAGACCTGCTGGTTGGCCTGGAATGCGTCACTCTGGAGCAGGAAATCTTGGTGCTCACCGCCGGCGGCAAAGCTTTTACCGTGCCCATCGAAGGGATCCCCCTCAGCACCGGCTCTTCACGGGGGGTACCCCTGCTCACCCTTCTCCCCAACCCTGAGCCAATCGTTGCCACCTTCACATTGGATCCCAGCCCCGGCGAGGCCGGTTTGGTGGTGCTCAGCCGGCAGGGGCGGATCAAGCGGGTGGCCCTGGCAGAGTTAATGGGCCTTACCCAACGGGGATCCACCGTCCTCAAACTGAAAGAGGGAGACGAGCTGGGCTGGGCAGCCCTTTGGGATCCCGGCCACCAAGGCTACAGCGTCATTCTGGCAACTTCAGGGGGACGGGTGCTGCGGCTGGATGTCCAACAGATCCCTCTGATGGGTCGGGCAGCTATGGGATCGCCAGCCCTGCGTTTGGGGCGCACCGAGCAAATGGCTGGTATGGCGCTGCTGCCCCTGCAAGGGAGCCTGGTTTTGGCCAGCCGGTCAGGCTATCTGAAACGCTTGCCTCTGAGCGAGATCCCCACCCTGGAGCCGGGTCAAGTGGGTGTGCCGGCCTTTCACTTCTCTGACCGAGGGGATGGCCTGGTGGGCTTGGTGGGTCTTCCCCCAGATCTGGAGGGGCATTCCCATCTGCAACTGGATGTGCTCACGGAGTCGGAACGGATGTACTCCTTCTCCCTTGCCGAGATCCCACTGCAAAGCCGATCCGGGGGCGGATCCCTGTTGGTCAAAGGGGAGCGGGTCAGGGAGTTGCGCCTGTTTTGGCCGCAGTGGTTGCCGGAAGGCGAGGCGGGATAGCTACTGCCGCTAGGATGGAGAGCCTTCCCCAGGCGAGGCAGCATCGGTTGGCTGGGATCCGGGATCCGTCTCCGGCACTTCGGGATGGCGAACGGGCTTGGGAAGGGTTCCGCCCGACTTGAGAACCAAGCAGCGCACGGTTTGGTGCAGCTCCTCCAGCAAAATGCTGATGGCAGAGCGGAAGTCCCGGTGGTCATCTCGCATTTGCTCCAGCATGGCGCGGATAACTTCCTGACAATCCTTCAGGATGTGCTGCTGCTGGGCCACAATCTGCACCAGTTCACTTTGTTCCTTGAGCAACTCCCGCAGACAAGAGCGCAGCTCATCCACTTGGTTCTGCCAAAGGGCCTGCCCTTCCCGCAACTCCATTACGCTGGTGCGCAAATCGGCGGTCGAATCTCTCAGGGCTTCGCTGTGGCGGCGCTGGGCTTCCAGTTGCTTTTGCTGCTCTTGCTGCTGCTGGCGCAGCTCAGAGTTGGCCTGCAAGTTGGCTTCCGCTACCCTAAGCAATTGAGCCAAGCGAGCCTCGGTAACGGCCCAGCGCTCTTCTGGCGACAGAGATCGACCTCGGCCAATTCGTCTGCAGAAGTACTTCACAGTCGCTGCACCCTATGCCCAACTCTTTACACTTTTTTAGTCAAAGCGCCGCAAGACATCAGCCCAAGAAGAAGCTTGTCCTTCGGGCTTTATCCCGGCTGTTTTTTGGGTTCATCCCATCATAGCCATAATACCGGATGCCGAATCCAGAAGTTCGGAAGGCGAGGCTGCCCCTCTCCAGGGATCCCAGTCGTTCTTCTAGGATGGTGGAGAGTTTGGATATAAAGAAACCATGCCTTCACTTGCAAATCAGGTGGTGCTGATTACCGGCGCCTCTGCTGGAATTGGGGAAGCCGTCGCTCTGGAGGCGGCCAAACGAGGGGCTCGCTTGGTGCTGGCGGCCCGTCGGGAGGGGCTGCTGCGAAACGTCAAGGACTTGGTGGAAGGTCGGGGGGCGGAGGCGCTGGTGGTGCCCACCGACATGGCCGATACGGCCCAGGTGGAGGCGCTGGCCCAAAAGGCTCTGGATCATTTTGGCCGGGTGGATATCCTGGTGAACAACGCTGGCTATGGCCAGATGGGGCCGGTGGAAGAGGTGGATGTGGCGGCCATGCGGCGCCAGTTTGAGGTGAATGTATTTGGCCTGCATGCTCTCACCCGTGCCCTCTTGCCCCAAATGCGGGAACGGGGCAGTGGCCGCATCCTCAACCTCAGCTCGGTGGCTGGCCAGATGTCGATGCCCTTCAGTGGCGTTTACAACGCCACCAAGTTTGCTGTGGAGGCCCTCAGCGATGCGTTGCGGGTGGAGGTGGCCCCCTTTGGCATCAAGGTCATCTTGATCGAGCCGGGGCCGGTAGCCACCGAGTTTGGCCGCGTGGCGGAAGAAACCTTTGCTGCCGTTGTCAACCCCAATGGCCCCTACAAAGCGATCTTGGACAAGACTGCCGAGCTGGCCAGCTCGTTTAACAAAATGGCCTGGCCGGTGGAAAAAGTGGTGGAGCCGATCTTGAGGGCGATGACGGATCCTCACCCTTCCGACCGCTACACCGCTTTCACAGGGGGCAAGGTGGCGTTGGGGCTGATGCGGCTGCTGCCGGCCTCTCTGGCCGACTCTATGTGGCGGCGCGTCTATGGGCTGGATCGGCTGGGATCCCCTGGCTCGGCCTAATTGCAGGCTTGTGGCGGGCAGGGATCCCTCAAGATCTCAAGCCCATCGAGATCTCCTCGGTGCGGGGGCAGGGTTGTGCCTTCCAGGATGGACAGGTTAAGTTTGTTAAAGGACTTTTAATAACCGGGTGTTCCGCTTCCCTATGAACAAGCCTCTATCTCCCCAGCGCTGGTTGATTGCCCTCATGCTGGGCTTTTGTCTCTGGCAGGGATCCGGCCTGGTGCCTGCCCATGCAGCCTTGGCCTCGGCCCTCACTTACGATCGCTTTTTGCACTACATCGAGGAGGGGCGGGTTACGGATGTGCGTCTCACGGACAACAATCTGGTGGCAGAAGTTACGGCTGTGGATCCCCAGACCCAGCATTCCACCCGCTATCGAGTAAACCTGCTGCCCAACACCGTACCGCAACTGGTGGATCGCCTCACCGAACAGGGGATCGAAGTGGGCGTGGTGCCCACCCGCAATGGCAGCGCCTTCTGGGCGCTTCTGGGCAACCTGGTGATCCCGCTGTTGTTGTTGGGGGGGTTGTTCTTTTTTCTGCGGCGTGCCGGTGGCGGAGCGGGCGGCCCTGGGCAGGCGATGAACTTCGGCAAGTCGCGGGCCCGCTTCCAGATGGAAGCCAAAACCGGCGTTAAGTTCGACGATGTGGCCGGCATCGAAGAGGCCAAAGAAGAATTGCAAGAGGTGGTCACCTTCCTGAAGAAGCCGGAGCGCTTCACAGCGGTGGGGGCCAAGATTCCCAAGGGCGTGTTGTTGGTGGGGCCGCCGGGGACGGGCAAAACCCTTCTGGCCAAGGCCATTGCCGGCGAGGCAGGAGTGCCCTTTTTCAGCCTTTCCGGCTCTGAGTTTGTGGAAATGTTTGTCGGGGTGGGGGCCTCTCGCGTGCGGGATCTCTTCAAGAAGGCCAAGGAGAATGCACCCTGCATCGTCTTCATCGACGAGATTGACGCGGTGGGTCGCCAGCGGGGGGCCGGCATCGGCGGTGGCAACGACGAACGCGAGCAAACCCTGAACCAGTTGCTCACGGAGATGGACGGCTTTGAGGGCAACACCGGCATTATCGTGATTGCCGCCACCAACCGCCCTGATGTGTTGGATGCCGCTCTCTTGCGTCCGGGGCGCTTCGACCGCCAGGTTACGGTGGATCGGCCCAGTTTCAAGGGGCGCTATGAGATCCTGCGGGTGCATGCCCGCAACAAGAAGCTGGCGGAAGAGGTCAGCCTGGAGGCGATTGCCCGCCGTACCCCCGGCTTTGCCGGCGCGGATCTGGCCAACCTGCTCAATGAAGCGGCCATTTTGGCGGCCCGCCGTCAGCGCATGGCCATCACCAACCAAGACATTGACGACGCCATCGACCGCATCACCATCGGCCTGACCAAGCCCCCGCTGTTGGACGGCAAGAGCAAGCGCCTGATCGCCTACCACGAGTGCGGCCATGCCCTGCTAATGACGCTGCTGCCCCATGCGGATCCCTTGAACAAGGTGACCATCATTCCCCGCTCCGGCGGCGCGGGTGGCTTTGCCCAGCAACTGCCCAACGAAGAGCAGATCGACTCCGGTATGTATAGCCGCGCTTGGCTGCTGGATCGGGTGGTGGTGGGCTTCGGCGGTCGGGCGGCTGAAGAGATTGTCTTCGGCTACTCGGAAGTGACCACCGGAGCCAGCAACGACCTACAGCAGAACACGAATCTGGTGCGGCAGATGGTGACCCGCTTTGGCATGTCCGAGTTGGGGCCACTGATGTTGGATCCCCCCAACAACGAGGTATTCTTGGGTGGCGGCTGGATAAACCGCGTCGAGTACTCGGAGGATGTGGCCGCCAAGATCGACCGCCAGGTGCGGCAGATCCTGGAGAGCTGCTACCAGAAGGCCAAGCAGATTTTGCTGGAGCACCGCCCTCTGCTGGATCGATTGGCCGATACCTTGGTGGAACGGGAAACCCTGGACGGCGACGAGTTCCGGGCAATTGTCTCGGAGTACGTGCCCATCCCGGAGAAGGTTGGCCTGCCCACTCCACTCGCGGAAGCGGGACGGAGTCCGAAGCTGGTCTAAGGGATCCCATCTCCATTGCCGGATAGACGACTTGGGAGGGTGGTTGTTGGGGCTGGATCCCGGCAACTGCCCTTTTTTCAGCAGGTTTTCTGTTGCGTCGGGTTGTCTCATGCGCTCTTCTCTCTCTGCTTTGCCGGTTCACCTCTATCGCTGCTTGAGCTGCGGTCGGGAAGGGCTGACCCAAGCACCAGGGCGAGAGCAGGGATCCGCGGCGGATCGGGTTTATTGTCCCAGTTGCGGCCAGATTTACCCCATTACCGCTTTTGGGGCTGTGGATTTTATCGGCAGCTCATCGGACTTGCGTCTCACCCCGGCCCAAGCCATTGCCCATCTGCCTGGGTTCGCCTGGGGCTACGATCGCCTCTGGCGGCCCTGGGCTCTGTCGTTGCTGACAGGAGAGAGCTTTGGCAGTGAGCGGGAGGGTCAACTGCTGGCCGAGCTGGTGGGAGAGGAAGATCCCATCTTGGATTTGGGCACTGCCGGGGGGTACTGGAGCCGCTTGCTCCTGGCCAGGGATCCGCAACGAACGGTGATCGGCCTGGACAATGCGGCAGGGGTATTGGCGGAAGCCGCTCAACAGGCGCAGCCCCACTGGCAGCACTACAGCCTGATGCGGGCCCGGGCCGAACAGCTTCCCCTCGCCTCTGGAACTTTTGGGGCGGTGATCAGTGGGGCAACCTTGAACGAAGTGCCTTTGGATCCCTGTTTGCGGGAAATTGCCCGTGTGTTGAGACCGGGAGGAGCCTTTGTCTCAATGCACAGCCAGCAGGTACAGGGATGGGGGCAGATGGTGCAGCAATGGCTGGAAGCCACCGGCCTCCATTTTTTCTCAGAAACCCAGTTGCGCGAGCACCTTCAACAGGTGGGGCTGCAGTTGGAGCGTTATCTCAGCTTGGGTTGGGTGGCCTTTGTGCGGGCGGTGCGCCTCTGAGGATGGCTGAGCTAAGTTGTGCAGTGGCCATTGACTCGATGTCGGAGCCATCCCCCCAATCCATGTCGCGTCGATCCCTAGCTCCCCTCTTCCACCAAGAGAGGGACTGGGGGTGAGGGCGCACTCTATGGGATCCACTCCAGCCCAATGCCAAAGCTAAACTCCCGGTCCAAGGTCGAGTTGCGCAGGCTATAGCGAGCAGAAAGACGAAAGGAAGGGCTAATGGCATAGGCAGCAGTGATCTCTGCCAGGGTGGCCTGTCCTTCTTCTGGCTCCTGGGGAGCAACCCAACTGTAGCTGCCGGTCAAATCTGCAGCTCCGGGAGCCAGGGCCAAAACGGCAAACGCCCCGTAGCTAACTCCGCTGAGACTGCGGTTCTTTTGTTCCAAAGTTCGATACCCCAGTTGTGGTGCCAGATTAAAACGGGAGCCCATGGGGGCCAGAAAGTAGCGCATCTCGGATCCGTACTGGCGCACTTCGGGATGTTCAGAAGATTGGCGATAGTCACCGCTGAGGGTGAGGCGATCTCCCAGGCGCAAGTCCTGCAGGCTGATTCGCCAGTGCGAAGAGGACTCAAAGCCGGCCTGCAAGCGCGTGGGCAAGACGGGGGTGTTGCGGATTTCTTCCAGGAGATTGGGCGGGTTTTGCAGCCAGCGGCGCAACACGGGGCTGTCTTCTAAAATTCGGTCATCCAAGCCCAAATCCAAAGCGGCTGAGAGGGTGGCCGGCAGCGGATCTGGAATGCTGGCTTGCGTGGAATTGGCCCAAACTGGCCACCCAGGCACCAGTCCAGCCCAGAGGAGCAGCATACCTAGGCGAAGCCCTTTGCCAGACTGTCTCACCACCTGCAGCCACATTCATCGCCTCCCTACTGTAGCGGCTTTCCGAGAGATTCTCCACACACACAGGCAGAGCCACAGGGCGGCAACAACACCTCAAAGACGGCTCAGCGACAGCAGAAAGCCTAGCTACTCCGGCTGTTGGCAACCACCCGCAAGCGCTCAACCAATTTTTGCAGTTGCCGTTCAAATTGCAGACTTTGCCGCTGGAGCTGACTGACTTTTTCACAGCTATAGAGAACGGTGGTGTGATCTTTTCCCCCAAAGTAATCGCCAATTTTGGGCAAGCTGAGGTTGGCGTAGTGGCGCATCAAAAACATGGCAATTTGCCGCGCTTGGCTGATGTCGCGCTTGCGGGAGGATCCCAGTAAACTTTCTCGGTCGATGCCAAATTCTTCACAGACCACATCGGTAATCATGTCGGCGGTGATCTCTTTCGGCTCGCTGGGGGGATTGAGGATGGGCTGAATCGTCTCCACACTCATCGGCAAGCCGGAAATGGAAACATAGGCGACGGCGCGGATCAGGGCGCCTTCCAGCTCGCGGATGTTGCTGGTGTAGGTGGTGGCAATGTACTCGATCACCTCGGCGGGCAAGTTCATTCCCTCGTACTCGGCTTTCTTCTTCAGAATGGCCATGCGGGTTTCAATATCCGGCGATTGAATTTCGGCAATCAGGCCCATCGAAAACCGAGAACAGAGGCGTTCCTGCAGACGAGGGATCAGATGGGGAGAGCGGTCGGCGGCCAGCACAATCTGCTTGCCGGACTCGTGCAAGGTATTAAAGGTGTGAAAAAACTCCTCTTGGGTGTACTCTTTGCCTTCGATAAATTGAATGTCATCCACCAATAAAATATCTACATCCCGATAGTGCTCCCGGAAAGACTGCATGCTGTCTCGCCGGATGGCATCGATTAAATCGTTGGTAAACCGTTCGGTGGACACGTAAAAGACTTTGGCCTGTGGATTTGCCTCTAGCTGGTAGTGGCCAATGGCCTGCATCAGGTGGGTTTTGCCCAGCCCTACCCCGCCGCAGAGAAACAGGGGGTTGTAAGCCCGTCCGGGCTTGTCTGCTACGGCCAAGGCCGCTGCGTGGGCCATGCGGTTGTTGGGGCCGACCACAAACCGTGAGAAGGAATACTTGGGGTTGAGATCCGACGCCCGCATCGGCAGGCTGCCGCCGACTTCCAGTCCTAGGGTGGTGGAGGCAGGTAAGCTGCCGGCTCTGCGCGATGTTGGGGAAATGGTTCTTGAAGGAGGTTCTTCCTCGACCGGAGCATGGGGGGAAACGGAAAACTCCACCTGCAAAGGGATCCCGGCCACCCGCTGCACAACCTCGGTGATGGTGGAGGCATAGTGCTTTTGCAGCCAGCCCCGCGCCCATTCGCTGGGGGTACAGATGGTGAGGCGGTTGTCCACCAACGATTCAGCCCGCGCCGTTTTGATCCAAGCCTCGAAGGTTGGACGGCTGAGCTGCACCTGTAGGTGCCCTAAAGCTTCATCCCAGAGCTGATCCAGGGAGATGTCCACACCACACACTCAGAGCGACACATGGAGAAGAGCCCAAGGGGAACAGCGGCTGCTCCCTCGACAGGGGCTTTAGGATCCCCAATTTAACTGCTCGGCGCGGGGTGGCCAATCTAGCAATTTTCCATTGAGTCTGCTAAGATTAACCACCTGTGATCAGTTGCCAGCAGGCTGAATGGCAGTCTGGTCAGCTCTGGCAAATGATCTTGGCTTCATCGGTTGGCTTCTCACCATGACTCAGCGTACCCTTCGTGGCACCAATCGCAGACGCATTCGCGTCTCTGGGTTTCGGGCCAGAATGCGAACTGCAACCGGGCGGCAGGTCTTGCGGCGACGGCGGGCCAAGGGGCGTTATCGCCTGGCGGTTTCCTAAGCCCTTGGGCTAGAGCTTTGATTGGTCTCGGTTTTTTGGAGCGTTGCAGCCCAAAACGGGTGGACTTCCCTCGGTGCCCAAATGTTGCCTGCTCCTCATCGATTGCGGGATCGACGAGCTTTTCAGGCGCTCTATCAGGGAGGCCAACGTCGTTCCGGTGCAGGCTTAACCCTGCTGTTTCAGCCGATGCCGGCGGGGTGTGAAGGGATCCCCAGCCAGGTGGGACTGGTGATCGGCAGAAAGGTGAGCAAATCTGCCGTAAAGCGGAATCGGCTGCGCCGCCAGTTGCGAGAAATCTTGCGCCCTCTATGCCCAAACCTGAAACCCGGCTACCGGCTGCTGTTCATCTCCAAGGCAAACCTGCTGACCTACCGATGGCCGGAGCTGAGGGCAGAGGTACATCGTCTTTTACAAAAGGCCGATCTGCTCGTCAGCACAGAGGCAGACTCAGATGCCAAGCCGTCCTAGAGACTTGAGCTGCACAGGTTTTTGCTACCCATGCTAGCCTGTTGCCATCATCTGCCGGTGGTCACGCTAGATATGGGGTGTCATGTACGTCAAGCGGATTGAGCTGACCCGATTTAAGTCCTTTGGTAGCACGACCTCGATACCCCTGTTGCCGGGGTTCACGGTTATTTCCGGCCCCAATGGCTCCGGTAAGTCTAACATCCTGGATGGGATCCTGTTCGCGCTGGGATTGTCATCCTCACGGGGGATGCGGGCAGAAAGGCTGTTGGATCTGGTGCATTCCGGCAGCCTCAACAGCAATCGGCAGGTGGAAACCCATGTTTCCGTCACCTTTGAGCTGGGGCCGGGAGAAGAGGGTCAGCCCAGGGAATGGAAAGTCAGTCGCCGGCTGCGGGTCAGGCCCGGAAAGGCTGAGGATCCCACTCGCGATAGCGGGACGGATTCTCTCCCCTACACCAGCACTTTCTACATCAACGATGTGCCCTGTACCCTGAGCGAGCTGCACGAACAACTGGAGGCGATGCACATCTACCCCAACGGCTACAACGTCGTTTTGCAGGGGGATGTCACCAGCATCATTTCCATGCACCCCAAGGAACGGCGGCAGATCATCGACGAATTGGCCGGGGTGGCCACCTTCGACCGCAAGATCGCCCAGGCCAACAGCAAGCTGGAGGCGGTACGGGAACAAATTGAGCGCTTTCGGCTCATCGAACAGGAATGGCAAGCTCAAGGAGAGCGGCTGCTCAAAGAGAGCGAAAAGGCCCAACACTATCAGCAACTGCGGCTGCAGTTGCAAACGCTGGAGCAGCAGCAGCAGGTGTTGCTTTGGCGGCATTTGCAAGCCCAAGTGGAAGAAACCCAAACAGCCATTCAGCAGCTTCTGGAGACTCAGGAGCAGGCCACCGCTCAGGTGCAGACCTTGAGCGAGCATTTGCAACAAGCCGAAGCCGCCCTGACCGAGTTGCAAAGCCGCATCCACGCCCTTGGAGAGGAGGAATACCTGCACCTGCAAGCCCAGATTGCCGCCGCCGAAACACAACGGCAACAGGTCAGCCAACAGATCGCAGGCTGGCAGCAGGAGATCGAGCAAGTGCAGCGCCTACACCAGGAGCGCCAAACCCAACAGCAGCATCTGCAGGCGGAGCTGGAACACCTGCACAGTCAACAGGAGCAACTGGCCCAAGCCCAGGGATCCCTGCAGGCCCAGGTTCAGAAAGCCCAAATCAGCCTAGAGCAGAGCCGCGAACAACTGCGCGCCCTAGCCCAATCTGCCGATGCCTGGGTGAAACAGCAGCGCTACCTCACCCGCCACATTGAGGAACTCCGCGCCGAACAGGAGCCTCTCCAACAGGAGCAAATTCGCCTGCAAGAGCGACAACGGCAACTGGAACGGCAAAGCCAAGAGATCCAGGCGGAGATCGCCCAGATCGAGGCGTGGCTGGGATCCCACCTGGCCCTCACCGCCGAGCTGGAACACACTTGCCGACAGTCGGAAGCTCAGGTTCAGACCCTGGCCCAAGAGCTGGCGCAACTGCAGGCCGGCCTGGAGCTGGATCGCGCCACCCACGAGCGCCTCACCGTCGAGCTGCACGCCAAGCAGCGGCAACTGGACAAATGGGAAACCCGCCGCCAAGTGTTGCAAGAGTCCCAGGGATCCCGAGCGACCCAAGCCATCCTGAGTGCCCGTCTGCCGGGGGTTTTGGGGTTGGTGGCCCAGTTGGGGCAGGTGGATCCCCAGTATCAACTGGCGCTGGAGATCGCGGCAGGGAACCGGCTGCACTTTGTGGTGGTGGAAGATGACACCGTGGCCGTGAGCGCCGTCAACTTTTTGAAGCGGGAAAAAGCCGGACGCGCCACCTTTTTGCCCTTGAATAAGCTCCAGCCCACCCGCCCCCCCAGCCCCCTGAAATTGGACGGCCTGATCGACTACGCCATTCGTTTGGTGCGTTTTGAAGAGCGCTACCGGGATGTGTTCGGCTTTGTGTTTGGCTCCACCCTGGTTTTCCAGAGCCTGGAGCTGGCCCAGCCCCACATCGGCAAGCACCGTATGGTCACCCTAGAAGGGGAATTGCTGGAAACCTCAGGAGCCATCACCGGCGGCAGCAGCCCACAGCGAGCTGGGATCCATTTTTCTGTCGGCGAACCCAAGGGCTCTGTCTCGCTATCGCCATCGGAAGAAGAAGCCTTGCGCTCCCGCCTGGCCGATCTGGAAGAGCTGCTGGCCGCCCTCACTCCGCGCCTACAAGCAGCTCAAGCCCGCGAAAAACAACTGGCCCAAGCCCTGCTGCTCGCCCGCCAGGACGCCTTACAAGCCCAGCAATATCTGGAGCGTCACCAAGCCGATTGCCAAAAGCAACAGGCCCGCCTGCAACACCTGCAGGGATCCCTGGCCCAACTGCAAGCCGAAAGCCAACAAGCCCAGCAGCGGCTCGACCAGATTCAACTGCGCTGGGATCCCTTGCAACAGCGCCTGGCCGATCTCACCCTCAAGCTCAGCCAACTGGAGGGATCCCCGGTGAACCAGCATTGGCAGCAACTGCAGCAGACGGTGCAGCAGCAGGAAAGTCGCTTGGCAGAGCTGCAGCAGCAACTGGCCCAACTGGAGCGGCAACAGCAGGAGAACTCCGGCCAACAACACCTGAAACAGGCCCAAATCCAGCACCACCAAGAGCGCCTGCAAGAGAGCGAACAGCGCCAAGCCCATCTGCAGGAGCAGATCCTCCAAGCCCAGGCCACCCTTGGTTACATCCAACAACACCTTGCCGAGCAACGGCAACAGATAAGCCAAATCGAGGCCCGCCTCGCCCACCTGCGCCAAGAGCGGGATCGGCAGGAATTTCAACTGCGGGCCCAACAACAGCAGATCCAACGCCTGGAGTGGGAACGCTACAACGCCCTCACCCAACAACAGGAAAAAGAGGCTCTGCTGGCTCAACTGCAAACCCAACTGCAAGCGGTGGCCCAAGAGCTGCCGGATCCGCTGCCCAACTTGCCCGCCACCCTGACCCTAGACGAGCTGCAACGGCAAAAACGCAAAACCGAAGATCAACTGCGTTCCCTGGAGCCGGTGAACATGCTGGCCATTGCCGAATACGAACAGACCCAAGCTCGCCTGCAAGATCTCAGCGCCAAACTGGAAACCCTGCACCAAGAGCGTACCGAGTTGTTGCTGCGCATCGAGAACTTTTCCACCCTGCGTCGGCAAGCCTTTTGGGATGCCTTTCATGCCGTCAATGGCCATTTTCAAACCATCTTTGCCCAACTTTCTGATGGGGATGGCCATCTGGAATTGGAAAACCTAGAAGATCCCTTTGCGGGCGGTCTAACCTTGGTGGCCCACCCCAAAGGCAAGCCGGTGCGCCGTCTCAGTGCCATGTCGGGAGGAGAAAAATCGTTGACAGCCCTCAGCTTTATTTTTGCTCTACAGCGATTCCGCCCTTCCAGCTTTTACGCCTTTGATGAAGTGGATATGTTTTTGGATGGGGCCAACGTAGAAAAATTGGCCAATATGATCTGGCAGCAATCTCGCCAGGCACAGTTTTTGGTGGTCAGCTTGCGCCGTCCTATGATCGAAAAAGCCGAGCGCACCATTGGTGTAACCCAGGCTCGTGGTGCTTACACTCAGGTGATCGGCCTAACCAACCCCACCCCCCACGTCGGCTGAAGCATCAAACAAGGGGCAACCGCAACTGCGGGATCCCATCCGGATGGCCATCAAGAGAAGTTAGGCCATAGCCAGTAGGCATAGTAGCGCTACAACGACCACTGCCTCTGCCCCGGTGCTACACTCTATTGGAAAAACAAACCACCTCTAGACAATTTTTATGAACATACGAGTTCGTCTAGATCCAAGTCGGCAACCGGTATTGATCCTAAGGAGAATTCCAGCAGCACTGCCAATAGCAATGGCACTTCTGTTTTTGGGAAGCAATGCCTTTTCTCAAACAGCACAATCACCGAACAACGGGAGATCTGAGGTAGAAGCTTTTGTGCCTTTGCTTCCAGTTTTGCTGGCTTTGCCTGCTACCACAGCGAGAACTTGGGCTGCACAAGCCTCGCCATCGTCAGCCACCACAAACTTGAGCAGCGCTGATGACCGTGCGGCTATAGAGCGAGCTGTACTTGCTGACCCACTGATCAATGAGGAGCTTCGGCAAGTGGCAGCCCGAGCGCCCAGTGCCCCAGTCATACCTCTGGAAATCGGGGCAATTGCCACTGTCGAAAACTATGCTCTGGCCAACGTCTCTGGTGGAGTTGGCGATCTTCCGGTTATCGAAGGCTATTACCTGCTCAAAAAACAAAGTGGTCAGTGGATTGTGGTGGAGCGGGCAGGTGAGGGGCCGGGGCCAAGCATTGGTAAGAGTTGGCTTTTGTCAGTGCTGGATGTGCCCGAAGGTGTCATCAGTCAGCTAATCAACACACTCCGCGCCACCGGGAACGAGGTTGAGATGGATGACGCGGTGTACACCGATATTCCCATGCCTTGCATTACGCAGATAGATGATCCCAATCCGCCAACCAATGTGCGATTGGCACCCGCTGCAGTCGTAGGAAATGTCATCGATCAATTGCCCAATGGTGCTGAAGTGCGGGTTATGGAAGTGCTCAACGGCTGGCTCAAAATTCGCCGACCCCTGGTGGGCTGGGTGTCGATGGATCTGACGCGGGTGTCTTGTGATAGTTCCCCGGCAGAGGTGCAGAAAAATCTAGAGATCCTGTATTCCCTAGAAGGGGAACTGGGCGTAGAAGCCACCGATACTTTGGTGCGATACCTCTATCGAGGTGCAAAGGGATCCTTTGCCGAAGTGGCGCTTGGCTATTTCAACGAGCTTGCAATCAATCGGTTCTATGCTTTGGTGGCAGCGTTGGACAAGCATACTGAAGAGGTGCGTCGTCAAGTATTGCAGCAAGCGATCACAGCAGGGATCCATCCGCAAACCAGGGCAAACTTTGAGCAGGAGATCGCGCAGAGTGAGACTCTCTCCATCCCCCTCTCACCCACCCTCAAGACCTGGAAAAGGTTGAATCAAAACTAAAGTTAACTCCAATGGTACTTGGTGATGCTGCTGATCCCAATGCTGGCCTAACGGTTAGCTCTGTCGGAAATGGCGCCCAGAAAAGGGTTCTACTCTTTGCTGAAAAATCGCGATTTGGCGAGAAGAGGTTGTTGTGGATAGCATTCTTTCTGGAAAAAGGTCGTGTGGTTGAGATGAGCCAGTCTTCCCTGCTATGCTAGCGCTTTTAAACTAACTCAGGCATCCGAGCTTCTTCCTGATTGCACTTCAGCAGTGGGATCATTCTGATAAGTTGGTTTTGTACACAGATGTTCAATTTGCCATGGCTGCTCTGACTCTAGATCTATCTCCTCTGACAACCCTCAGCCGAGCAGATTTTATCCGGCTTTGTGCCGCCAATCCTGAGCTGAAGCTGGAGCGCACTGCCCAAGGAGAATTGGTCATCATGTCTCCAACCGGTGGGGAAACGGGCCACTGGAACGCCGAAATCACCACGGACTTAACCCTTTGGAATCGGCAATTGGGCAGAGGGAAAAGTTTCGATTCTTCCACCGGATTTTCCTTGCCTTCAGGTAGCGACCGCTCCCCCGACCTGGCCTGGATCCCGATTGAAAAGTGGGAAGCTTTGGATCCGGAAACCCGTCAAGGTTTTTTGCCCTTGTGCCCCGATTTTGTGGTGGAGATCCTCTCGCCCACCGATTCTTGGAGCCAAACTCAGGCCAAGATGCAAGAATACATGGATAACGGCTGTCGGCTGGGGTGGCTGCTGGATCCCAAGGCCAAGCGGGTGATGATCTACCGACAAGGGCAAGTGCCGGAATTGGTCGAGGATCCGGAAACCCTATCAGGAGAGGACGTGCTGCCGGGCTTCACCTTGCCCATCCGCAACATCTGGTCGGCTTGACAGGCTGTAATTTCCTAAGATTGGCAATTCCCTATGCCTACACATTGACACTCCTCATCAGACTGGCAAGCTGGGGCACTAAAAACCACACTGGAGAAGTCTGGCCGGAGAAGTTCAAATCGAAGGTGCGCTGTCCCTCACCTGTTCGTGCCCGGCAGGATCTACCCCTTAGACTGGTGCCTTGCGTGCAATTCTGGCGAGGCTGGGATCTTGGCCAGGCTGGACAAGGCCCACCGCTGCCTTTTGCGCCTGCTGGACTTCCTGCAAAAGCTGCAAGTAGAAAGTCCGTCGTTCCCAATCCAGATCTCGGAGCCCACAGCCCGGCTCTCGATGGTGCAGGCAATCGCGAAACTGACAGGTGCCCAAGCGATCCCTTACCTCCGGGAAGCACCGTATCAACTGCAAAGGATGAACCGGCGGGATCCCTTCGCCGGCATTGAATCCGGGCGAATCGGCGATCCAACCGCCTTCCGGCAAGGGAAACAGCTCCACATGGCGGGTGGTGTGCCGCCCATGGCCCAAGCGTTTGGAGACGACCTGAGTAGCCAGCCGAACGTCGGGCAACAGCCGATTGAGCAAGCTGGATTTGCCCACCCCGGAAGGGCCTGTCACCACCGAGATCTGATCTCGGCAACACTGTTGCAACTGGGGGATCCCAGCTTGGGTGTGGGCACTGACCACCAGAGGCTCATATCCCCACCTCTGCAGGCGCTCTACCCAGGTTGTCGCCACCTCGGGATCCACGCAGTCGCATTTGTTCAGCACCACCTGAACCCGCAGTTGGCTGGCCTCAGCTTGCACCAGCAGACGGCTGAGGGCATTGGGCTCAGGGTCGGGCTCAGCTAGGGCCACCACCACCAGAACTTGGGTCACATTGGCAATAGCGGGTCGAGGCAGTTGAGTGCACCGCGGCAGGATTGCCTCGATCACCCCTCGCTCTGGCCAGAGATCGGCGGCAACAGGCGGCAACCGCACCTCCACCCAGTCTCCCACCATCACCTGCTGACCCGTTTTTTTCAGCTTGGCCCGACCGGTACAGAGAATCTCTGCCGGGGTGGGCTTTTGAACTGGAAACCGAGCCGGGATCTCCGGAAAAAGGGCGGCCAAACTCGGATCGATGCGCACGCGATAAAAGTTGGCCTGCGCTGCTCGCACCCAGCCAGTACAACTGGATCCCGGATCCCCTTTTCCTTCTGGTTTCACCAGGTTCATGCTGACTCCGGTGTGCCGCGACGCACCCAGAGAATGTGATGGCCTTCGGGGGCAGCCGCCTGTCCCTCAATCCGATGCCCGGCCATGGCTAGGCTATTGGGCACCTGCTCCAGGGGTTCTCCTGCATCCAGCCACAGCTCCAGCAGTTCTCCAGGAGCCATGCGCTCCAGGCGCAGCTTTGCCCGCACGTAGTTGAGTGGGCAAGGGATCCCGCGCTGGTCAAGGACAAGCTTGACCTCTTCCGACGAAACAGCCTCTGCAGTCATTCTTCCTCACGCTCCCGGTTGCCGGGCATCTGGGCCAGCCCCCGCAACAACCCACTCAAGAAACCATCCCGCTTATTGATGCGTTCTCCGTGCAACTCAGCCAAGCGCATGAGCAATTCCCGCTCTTCCGAGCTGATGCGGGTGGGGATCTCCACCACCAGCGTGATCTGGTGGTCACCCCGAGACATCGGGTTGCCAATGCGAGGTACCCCCTTACCCTCTAGGGTCAGCACTGTACCCGGCTGGGATCCGGCTGGGATGGTCAGCTCCACCTCTTCCTCTAGGCCGGCTTTCGAGTCCACAGTGGGCACAGAGACCTTGGCCCCCAAAATGGCCTGCAGATAGCTCACCCGCACCTCCGAGAGAATGGTCAGGCCATCTCGCTGGAAGTCGGGATCCGGTTCCACAAACAGGTAGACGTAGAGATCCCCAGGGGGGCCACCGCGCCGACCGGCATCGCCTTCTCCGGAAACCCGCAAACGGGTGCCACTATCCACACCGGCTGGGATGTTAATGCGCAGTTTCTTCGTGGTTTGGGCCAAGCCCTCGCCATTGCAGTTGTAGCAGGGCTCCTCCAACACCTGACCACTGCCACCACAGGTGGGACAAACTGAGACCTGAGTAAAGTTGCCAAACGGCGTGCGGGTTGCCCGCCGCACCTGACCACCGCCCCCGCAGGTGGGGCAAGTTTTCACCTCTGTACCGGGCTTAGCCCCGCTGCCCCCACAGACGTTGCAGACTTCCAGGTGGCTGATGCGAATCTGCTTTTCGCCGCCGAAGATGGCTTCCAGAAACTCCAGTTTCAGGTCAAAGCGCAGATCATCACCCCGTACCGGCCCCTGGCGACTGCGGGCATAGCCAGCTCCCGCCCCTGCAAAGTTGGTGAAAAAGCTCTCGAAAATGTCGGCAAAGCCACCCATCCCCGCAAAATCTTGGAATCCACTCGCTGCCGCGGCGGCTCCACTCAAACCCGCCTCTCCAAAGCGATCGTAGCGAGCTTTCAGCTCATTATCAGAGAGCACCTCATAGGCACGGTTGATTTCCTTGAAGCGCTCCTCGGCGCCTGGCTCCTTGTTGACATCCGGGTGGTACTTACGAGCCAACCGTCGATAGGCGCGCTTGATCTCCTCTTTGGAGCTATCGCGGCTAACCCCCAAGATTTCATAGTAGTCACGAGCCATAGAAGCGCTTCAGAAAAAGCTAAAGATCAAAAGAAGATCAAACAACCAAACACGCTTGAGCTGCAACTTGTCAGGCAACACAACTGCAGCAAGCCTGCAAGGCACCGGAGCCGGGGGAGAGCAGTTACCAGGAAGCCCTAGCGAGCTCCGTAGATCTCGCTACCCATCTCCAGAAGGACAGCCCGCAGCTCTTCCATTGCGTTCCGTAAAGTTGCTAAGTCTACGTTATCATTTGCCAGCAATGCCCTCAATGTGCCCGCCACCTGAGCCCCCCGCTGGATTCGAGCTTCGCTGAGACGATTGCCATGCTCCTGCAGGGTTTTGTCGTAGTTGTAGAGCAGGCTGTCCGACTGGTTGCGGGCTTCCACCAACTGCCGTCGGCGTTGATCTTCTTCGGCATAAGCCTCCGCTTCTCGGCGCATCCGCTCGATCTCGCTGCTGCTCAGGCCACCGTTATTGGTGATCTTGACGCTCTGCTCGATCCCCGTCCCCTTTTCTCGGGCTGAGACTTTCAAGATCCCGTTGGCATCGATGTCAAAAGAGACTTCGATCTGGGGCACCCCACGGGGAGCAGGCGGGATCCCGGTCAGTTGAAAGCGGCCCAAGGTCTTGTTGTCTTTGGCCATGGCCCGCTCTCCCTGCAGGACGTGAATCTCCACCACACTCTGGCCATCGGTGGCAGTGGAGAAAATCTGGGTTTTGCTGGTGGGGACGGTGGTGTTGCGCTCGATGATGCGGGTGAAGACTCCCCCCAGCGTTTCCACCCCAATGGAGAGAGGGATCACATCCAGCAGGAGCAGATCTTTCACTTCTCCTCCCATCACCCCCGCCTGAATGGCAGCGCCGAGGGCCACCGCCTCGTCCGGGTTGACGGAGCGATCCGGGTTTTTTTTGAAGATCTGCCGAATCTTCTCCTGGACAGCGGGAATACGGGTAGAGCCACCCACCAGCAACACACGGTCAATGTCTTGGGGGGAAAGACCAGCATCCCGCAACGCCTGCTCTGTGGGCTCCACGGTGGCCTCCACCAGATCCCGCACCAACTCCTCAAACTTGCCGCGGGTCAGCTCCACTTCCAGGTGTTTGGGCCCCGAGTCGTCGGCAGTGATAAAAGGCAGGTTAATGAGCGTAACCTGAGTGCTGGACAGCTCAATTTTGGCCTTCTCAGCAGCCTCCCGCATCCGCTGCAGGGCCATGCGATCCCGTGAGAGGTCGATCCCTTCCGTCTCCAAAAACTGACGGGTGAGCCAATCGACAATTCTTTGGTCGAAATCATCCCCCCCCAGGTGGTTGTTGCCGGCGGTCGCTTGCACCTCGAACACGCCGCTGCCCAGTTGTAGCACCGAGACGTCGAAGGTGCCGCCACCCAAATCGAAAACCAGAATGCGCAGGTCTTGATCTTGTTTGTCTAGGCCATAGGCCAGGGCGGCTGCTGTCGGCTCGTTGATGATGCGCAACACCTCCAGACCGGCAATGGTGCCCGCATCTTTGGTGGCCTGCCGTTGGGTATCGGTAAAGTAGGCGGGAACGGTGATCACGGCTTGGGTCACCGGCTCCCCCAGATAGGCCTCCGCATCGGCCTTCAGCTTTTGCAGGATCATGGCGGAGATCTCCTGCGGAGTGTAGGCGCGATCTTGCACTGCCACTTCCACCATGTTGTCCCGACCGGGGATGACCTTGTAGGGAACCCGTCTCCGCTCATCTTCGGTCTCGGCAAAGGTGCGGCCAATGAAGCGTTTGATGCTGAAGATGGTGTTTTCCGCATTGGTAACCGCCTGGCGCTTGGCCAGTTGGCCTACAAGGCGGGTGTTGTTCTTGGCAAAGCCGACAATGCTGGGGGTAGTGCGCCCTCCCTCGGCGTTGGTGATCACAACGGGCTGACCACCTTCCAAAACCGCCATGCAACTGTTGGTGGTTCCCAGGTCAATCCCGATGACTTTACCCATAGCCCCCTCTTCCCCTGCACCAAGTCTCAACCCAAGAACGCAATTCCACGGATCTTAAGAGCATTCTGCCCAGAATCCCGCAGAAACCTTCAGACAGTGCTTTTGGCTCCGTAGCTCTACTGTAGCGTTTCTGAGACTGCTCTGGTTCTGCTTGTCAAGGTTCAAGTGAGCAAATTTGGCTAGGAAGGTTGGGGGTTTTGGGGAGAGGCAGGAGTGCTCTCCGGGCCGGGTTCGCTGGTGGCTTGGGCAGAGGGGGAAGGTTCAGCGCTTGGGTTGCCTGCCGAGACGGCTACCATGGCATGACGGATCACCAAGTCCCCCAACTTGTAACCCGGCTGATATTCGACGGCTACCACATCTTCGGGATAGTCTGGGCTGGGCTGACGGGCTATGGCTTCGTGCAGGTTGGGGTCGAAGGGTTGCCCCACCGATTTCATGCGGGAGACGCCCATCTTTTTCAGAGATTCCACCAGCAGGCGATAGACGCTTTGGTAGCTGTTGTGCAGCTCCCGCTCGCGGTCGGTTTCCAGCTTCAACTGCTGCTGAGCCCGCTCGAAGCTGTCCACAACGGGCAAGATTTCCAGCACAAACTTCTGCCGTTCTTTTTGGCTGAACTCTTCTTTTTCCCGCTGGGTACGCCGCCGGTAGTTTTCAAAATCGGCGTAAAGGCGCACATAGGCGTCTTCTTTCTCTTTGAGTTGCTGGCGGACGACTTCCAATTCGTGCTGGAGCTGCTTGAGAGCTTCACCGGGATCTGGAGAAGGCTCGGCACCGACTTCTGGGGAGGAGGTACCGGCCTCTGCTTCGCTGTCTTCCAAAATCAGCTTCTCCAGCTCTGCCTCTACGTCGATCTCTTCTTCCTGTAGTTCAGGATAGGTATCTTCTGGGACCATCGGTTGCTTCTCTTCAGCAGTCATGGGTGATGTCGGCGAGTGTGAGCAGTGAGCAATGACTTGGATATCCCCAGTTTGGCAGTTTTAAAACCGCCGCTGCACTCAGCCAAACCGGGCTCTGTGTTGATCGTATTCTACCGGGTTCTCTTTCAGCCAGTTTGTTGGCTAATGGTTGGCTAATGTCTTTCCTATCCAACCAGCAGGCGTTCCCGTGGCCGACCTAAGCAATCGGGAAAGTAGATCTTGGCCAAGTCGGGAATTAAGCGCCAGTTGGAGCTATGGATGGGTTGAAGGGGGGAGTGGGTGCGAATGTAGTCGACCAGAAAATCGCGGATGCTAGCGGCTGAGATCCACAGGGTTTGGGCTTCTTGGAACATGCTGTAGCCGCCGCCGCCGCCAGCCCGGTAGTGGTTGATGGCCAGGCGAAAGGTCTGGGTCGGTTCCACCGGCTGTCCGCGGAATTGCAACGCAACCAGGCGCTTTCCTTCGGGGCGGGTGAGATCGAAGCAGTAGTCGATGCCGTGGTAGAGGTCGAAGGTGTAGCCGCGGGCTTCGGGGGCCACGACGGCAGCAGGATCGGCGGGAAGGTGATCGGGATCCAATTGGCGAAAATAGCCGGCGGTCTGTTCCAGAGCCCGTCGCAGAATGTCTCCGGTGATCTCCAACACGCAGAGGGTGTTGTCGTAGACGGTGAGGCTGTAGGCATCTTGCAGGGAGATGGGGCCTGCCGACAGGCCGGCGCTGCTGCAGATGTTGACCAGGGAGAGCTCTGCCGGAAATCCCGCCTCCCGCACTGCTTGCAATTGGGCGTGGTGGAGCAGCTCCGCCAGAGGGTTAGCCCCCAAACGGGCTGCCAGACCGCCACTATAGGCAGAACGGGCCTGGCCGATGGGCTGACGGATGTAGCGCAAGGTGGCTTGATGGTAGGGCTCTGTCAAGGCCAAGAGTTCGGGATCGGGAGGGATCCCTGCGGCGGAGAGGAGCTGTGCGCTTTTCCCAAGGATTTGCCAGCGGCTGCCCTGGCGCTCCAGCTCCAGGGATACCTGGGAGAGGTGGCTGCCCCAATAGCCGGGCTGCACCACCAGAGCTTGGGATCTCCCCAAACCGGCAATGGTCTGGTGGGTATGGCCAGAGAGGATGACGTCGATGCCGTCCAGCTCGGCCAGCGCCAGCAGTTCGTTTTCCCCTGCCAGGCTTTTGTTGCTGTACCAGCCGGAGCGATCCGGGTTGTGCCAGTGCTCAGGGGTACGCAGAGGGGGCAATTGGTTGGGGCCGCTGTGCAGGATCAAGATCAAGACATCCACCTGAGGTCGCAGCAGCGACAGGTAGTGGCGGGCAGTCTCCAGCAAGGGGGCAAAGCGTAGGCCCAAGATGTAGTCCGGGCGCTCCCAGGTGTCGATGCGGGGGGTGGTCAGCCCCAACAGGCCGACGCGAACCCCAGCCAGTTCCCGGATCAGGTAGGGCTGGAAGAGGGGATCCCCATTCTGGCGGAGGATGTTGGCACAGAGCACCGGACAGCGGAGATCGCCGACAAAATCCCGGAGAACCTGAAGCCCAAAGTTAAAGTCGTGGTTGCCGGGGGTAAAGGCGTCGTAGCCTAGGGCGTTGAGGGCATGGGCCAAGGGGTGGGGAGAGACGCGCTCCACCTGCGCATAGTAGGTGCCCAAGGGGGATCCCTGAATGGTATCGCCGCTATCGATGAGCAAGACGGGATCCTCACTGACAGCTCGCACGCGCTTAATAAGGGTGGCCAGCTTGGCTAGACCGTGCTCCGCAGGGATCCCGGTGAAGTAGTTCCAGGGATGCAGGTTGGCATGGAGATCCGAAGTGTGGAGAATTGTTAATCGCATTCTCATATCGTAGCCAAACTTGGGGCTCCAACCCAAGCTCGTCAGCCCAGCAAAAACAGCACCTGCACACAGCCCACCAAAAAGCCGAGGAGGCCGCCTAAGTTGACGATGGCCTGGAGTTCTTGGCGCACGATCTGCTGGATGGCTTGCTCCAGGTCAGCAGGGGAGGTGGCGTTGACTTTATCGGCAATGACCTGATCCAAGTTCAACACCGGGATCACCTGCATCATCAGGGATTCGAGATCTCGTTCTAGGTAGCGCTCCAAGACCAGAGCTAGGTCGGCGCTGATCTGATCGATGGAGGTGATCAACGCCTTGGAGTTGCGCAGGCGTCCCAACACCAGGCCGGCCACTTTTTCCCAATCGATGCTCTCCCCCAGCCCCTTGATAACCTCTGGCCCTTGGCTGCGCAAGTAATCTTGGATCCCGTCGCGGAGGGCACGGCGCAACTGACGCACGGCGGAAACCGGCAGGTTTTGCAGAGAGAGGTTCTGCAGGATCTCGGTCAGGCGGCGGGGGGCGTTGATGTCTTTGAGCAGATCTTCCAAGATGGCCTCTGCCCCTTCCGGCTCTTCCAGACAATAGGTGCGCAGGCGCAGCAGGGCATTTTTCAGGCCGAACAGGTTGGCCACCACCCAATAGGAGCCGGTGGCCCGTTCACGAAACTCCTCATCCAGGGATTCGATGTTGCGATCGGTGAGAAAGTCCACCAAGTTCTGCCGCAACACCTTTGGGGGCAGCGCCTGCTTCAAGATCCACTCCGAGAGCTGCTTGGCCTGCTCGGCACTGAGACGCAGCTCCAGCAACACCTGGTCGAACAGTTGGTTAATCGGCCCTTCCAAAAAGGTTTCTTGACGGGCCAGCACCTTCACCAGGCGGGGCAACGACTCGTTAAACAGGTCGGCCAAAATGCGCGCCAACACCTGGGCGGTTTGCTGCTGTTGCTCAGGGTTTTGCAGCCGATCCAGAGCTACCCCCAGCAGCCAGCGGATCCCAGCTTGCATGCGCTCGGTTTGCAGCAGCTTGCGGGCTAGATTGTGCAGCTCCTCCGGCGTGAGCAGGGATCCCATAATGGTCTTGGCGATCTGCTTGGCCAGACGGGGTTGGTTCTGCGGGATCAAACCAGGGGTGAAGGGGATGCGCCAGCCGAAAACCCGATAGGGGCGGTAGGGCCGGAACAGCATTTTGATGGCAATGTCGTTGGTGAAATAGCCAATCACCAGCCCGGCCAGCGGGGGCACAACGTAGATCCAGAAGGCCATGGAACCAATGAAGGGGGCTCTCTTCTACTCTACCGAGCTGCCCCAAGTCACTTCAGCCAGCCACGGAGCAAGAGAGCTGCCTCTAGTCCTGGAAACACTGAACTTTACTGAAATCACTGGGGTTTGCCAAACTCAAGGCAAGGGATATTGTAATTGAAAGATCTTCCAGATCCTTGAGTCGACCTCTGGGTCGCCGGGAAGTGAAGGAAGTAGGGGCTCTGAGAGTTTTTCTCAGGGCTTTGCGGGATACTGCAGTCCTGTTTCTCAACCAATAGGACGTGATCGCTGTTTTCTAGAGCAGTTCTGTGTGGCTGCGCCACGCAAGCGAACAGGAAAGTTCAGCGTAAATGTATCAGCGTCGGCCAGTTCATTGAAAGTTCATTGAATGATCAGGCTGTCGGTCAGTTCCAGCTCCACCAGCGTATTGGGCTGCAGCGTCACCACCCGGTCGATATTGGTACTGCCTGCTGCAGCGCCGGCCAGACTGCCGGCCAAGATCGGCAAAAAGCCCCATCCCCCCGTGAGAATCCCCAGGGCCAACCCACCTGCTGCCCCATAGCCTGCCCCGCGGGCTACGGTTGTGCCGACATCGGCGTTGCGATCCAACCCGACTGGTAACGGCGCAGACTGGCCTCTCACCAAGTAGGTGGAAGAGCCGATGGTGAGGCGGTTGGCTACAAAGCGGCTGCCGACAACCCGCTCTTGGGGATCGGCGCTCTCCGACTCCCGACCAGGAAACTTCAGTTCTCGGTAAACCGGCTCAAAGGTACCCCACACCACACTCCCTGCCGGGATCACCACCTGGCCAAAGCGATCCATCACCGGCTCGGAGACTTCCAGGTGGCCGTTGATGGCCTGGTAGGGCTGGAAGGTGATGGGTCGGTAAACCGTAAGGAGAATACGGGTGCCGGCAGGCAGCTCACCCCGCGTAGCTCCGGAGAGATCCCCCCCTGGGCTGCGGTCAGGCCGACGTTGATAGGAATAGGCCTCGCCTTGGGGGGGTTGTCCACCTGGAGCCACTGGAACGGGCACTACCGGGATCGGATCCAAAACCGGAACCGTGGGATCCAGCGGCATTTGCGGCACCTGAGGTACCGGTGGCAGGGCCGGTGGGGCGGCAGAGGCGGGGGAGGGCGGAGCGCTCAGCAAGGGCAAGGTAGGGACGGGATCCCCTCTGGGGGGCACCGGCTGGGGGGTGAATTCAAACTGCTGAGCGGCAACGGGGGCAACAGCACCGGCCATCAACACCCCACCCAACACCCCCCAAAAGGAACTCCTCTGCAACAAATGCAGGAACGGCTGCAAGGTTGAGCTCATGGATCCCATCCGGTCACAACTGGCAGTAGCTTAACATCCCGACTGGCTCGTGCCCACTAGGGGTAGTGTTCAGTAACAACTCAATTGCTCTTAAAGCACCATTAACAGCCGTTGATGGGATCCCCCTTCCCTAAGGGCTAGGAGAAGGCGAAGGCTCCCCGCCAGGCTGTGGCGTGGGAGTGGGTGTGGGGGTCGGTGTTGAAGTCAGGGTGGGTGTAGCTTCCGGCGTGGGTGTGGGAGTAGGCGTCGCTACCGGTGTCGGGGTCAGCGTTGGTGTTGGAGTTGGAGTGGGCGTCGCTACCGGTGTTGGGGTTGGTGTCAGGGTCGGCGTGGGTGTCGCTGCTGGTGTCGGGGTTGGTGTTGGAGTCAGTGTGGCAGTGGGCTGGGCGGCCTGCACCTGGAAAGACCACTGCTGGATGGTAGTGTTGCCGCTGGTATCGGCAATTTGGACGGCAATCAAGGTCGGTCGATCGGTGGGCAGAGGCTCAGCTGGGGTGTAGGTAAAGCCGGTGCGGGTGAGCTGGGCTTGGGCGGTGACATCCACGTTGTTCACCAGCAAGGTAAAGCTATTGAGGTCGATTCCCTGGTCATCCTGGAAACGGGCTGAGATGGAGGGACGAGAGTTGTCGGTTAGGGATCCATTGGGAGGGGCCAGTTCGCTGATGGTGGGGAAGGTGGTGTCGGTAACCCGTCCGATGGTGATGGTTTTGTCCGGCAACTGTACCAGGGTCACCAGTCCATTCCGCTCCAGGCGGGCAAAAACAGGCGCTTCTGAGGCCCGGTCTTGGCTGCGGAAGGTGTAGCTGCCCTCGTATTGCCCTGGGCGGGTTTCCTGCAGCGGCAGGTTGTAGGCAATGCCGGGGATGGAAAACGATCCCTGCGCCCCTGGGGATCCCAGCAAAAACACGGTAATGGTATCCCCTGGGTTCACGGATCCCAGCTCTTCGCGGGCGAAGAAGGTTCTCACTTCTGGGGCGGCGGGCAGCGTTTCCACCAAAGGCTCAATGGGAATGTCCGGCGTGGCCAGGGGTTCGGGCGTAGGGGTGACCTGGGCAAGGAGCTCGGTGCGGATCCCAGGGCCGGGGATGGCAGCCCCCACCGGCGGATCCAAATTGGGCACTCGACCCACCTTGGCCAGCGCTTGGTAGGTAAGAGCAGCCACTTCCCCCCGCGTGGCCACGGCCTGGGCATTCAATCGGGTGGGGTCGGGGTAGAGCACCAACAACCCTTCCTGAACCGCTGTTGCGATGGGGGCGCGGGCAAAGTTGGGAACCAAATTGGCATCACCGAACGCAGATAGGATCGCGTCAATTTGACCGGCATCTTCGATGAGCCTGCCGTTGGTAGCTGCACGGGTCAGGACGGTGATGGCCTGCGCACGGGTGAGCACATCATTGGGTCGAAAAGTGCCATCCGGAAAGCCGGAAACAAACCCTGCTGCTGCCGCCGCGCCGATGGAGGGAGCCGCCCAACTGGGAATTGGATCGGCAAAGGAGCGCACAGGAACGTTGGTATCTAGGCCAAAGGCTTTGGTGACAATAACGGCAAATTGGGCACGGGTGATGGACTCGTTGGGGCGAAAGGTGCCATCTGGGAAGCCACCGATGATCTGTCGTTCATTCAATCCAGCGATGTACTGGGCACCCCAATAGGTGCTGATATCGGAAAGTTGGGCCCAAGCGGGATCCCCAAGCCAGGCCAAGCTGCTGCAACTGATCACCAAAGCCGCAGTCTTCCAACCCTGCCAAAGGGAAAGCTTACGCATCGTTCACACCTCAGGTTCTTGGTACGGGATTCACGGTCTCGGATCCCCACTCTTGGCTGGGAGAGGCCATAGAAACTGGCCGGACAGAAGAGTCGGAGAGGATATCCAAACCGCACATCCAGACGAGGAAACCTTCCGAAAAGTTCTATTTGGCCGTCGGTTTCGCCAACCTTTTAGGGGGCAGGATTGGGGTAGCGCTGGTGAACCGCTTCGATCTCCGCCAGGATCTGCGGGGACAGCTCCACATCCAGGCAACTGAGGTTCTCTTTGAGTTGGGTCAGGCTGGTGGCCCCGATGATGGTGCTGGTGACAAACCAGCGGCTGCGCACAAAGGCCAAAGCCAACTGGGCCGGTGTCAGACCGTGCCGGCGGGCAATTTGCACATAGGCGGCCACCGCTTCTTCCACATTCGGCTTGCGGTACCGCTGGCCAAAGCCTTCAAACAAGGCCAAACGGGATCCCGGCGGCTTCACCCCCCCCAGATATTTGCCCGTCAGCAGCCCAAATCCGAGCGGGCTGTAGGCCAGCAAGCCCACCTGCTCGTGGCGGCAGACTTCCGCCAGGCCCATTTCAAACGTGCGGTTGATGAGGCTGTAGGCATTCTGAATCGAGACCACCCTGGGCAACCCCAGTTGCTCGGCCACCTGGCAGAACTTGCTCACCCCCCAAGGGGTTTCGTTGCTCAGGCCGATGTAGCGAATGAGACCCTCTTGCACCAATTCCGCCAGAGCCTGCAACTGCTCGGCAATGGGAACGGTGGGCCGCTCCTGGCTGGGATCGTAGGCAACGCCCCCAAACAGGGGCACGTAGCGATCCGGCCAGTGGATCTGGTAGAGGTCGATGTAGTCGGTTTTCAGGCGTTTGAGGCTATCGGCCACCGCCTGCTTGAGGTTGTCGCGGGTGATGGACAGGGATCCGTTGCGAATCCAATGCCAGGGCCGACCGGGGCCGGTGATCTTGGTGGCCAGGATCAGGCGATGCCGCGGTTGGTGTTGCAGCCACTCGCCGATGTAGCGCTCGGTGGCTCCCTGGGTTTCCGCCCGCGCCGGCACCGGATACATCTCGGCGGTATCGATGAAGTTGATCCCGTGCTCCACCGCGTAGTCGAGTTGTTCAAAAGCCTCGGCCAGAGTATTTTGCTGCCCAAAGGTCATGGTGCCCAGGCAGATCTCCGAAACTTGCAAAGGGCTGTGGCCAAGCTGGCGGTAGCGCATGGGGAATCTCCATCTAGACAGCACGCCAGTCCCCATTCTGCCCAAAACCTGTCGGCCCACGGGATCCGCCGCTCTGCCCCTATTCCTACCTCGGTGCGGATCCCAGCAGGGGAACGTACTCGCGGTAGAGCTGCCCCAAAATTTCCAGACCAATGCGGGTGCGGCTATCGGGGGGACGAGCCTCAATGGCCGCCTTGACTTGTAAAATCGTGCCCACCGGATAGGGGGAGCGCAGCTCCTCCCGCTTGCCCAAAAACACATCGGTGAAGTAGTCGATCAGCCGCTTGACTTCCCCCACGTCCTTGCGGGAAATGTCCATATCCAAAACAGTGGTCAACTTGGCCCGCATGGCCTGAAAACTTTGCTGGCTGGTGTTGAGGGCCACCCGTTTGGCGAGGCTATCCACCACAATTTGGGTGATCTTCTCTACATTTTGAGTCACAATTTCTCGATGGCGGGCGGCAAAGCGCAACTGAACCTCATCCAGAAATCGTTCTCGTTCCAGAATCTGGATGCCCTGTTGCTCCAAATCCACCCCATAGCTCTGCAATTGCTTGTACTGATTCAAAACCCATTGGTTGTAGAACGAATCCGCCAAAACCCGCCAATAGCCGATGAGGGTGGCCTCGGCAAAGGGAACGCTGACCAAATAAGCTTCGCTGGTGATCTGGCGCAAATGCTCTGTCAGCTTGTCTCGCTCCTTCTCATCCAAGTAGGAGGTGCGCGGCACCCAAACTGCCCCGTACTCGCTTTTCACCTCTCCGGGCAGGGATCCGAAGAGGGTGTCAAAAAACTGATGAATGCTGAAGAGAAGAAACTTTCCCGGATCCTGAAGGCGGGTGAGCAGTTCCTGTTTTTTCTCCTCCTGATATTGGGCCACCAACTGCTGGGCCTCGGTGATCTGGCCGCGAGCCACCTCCACATCTTGCCGCAGCTTTTCAATCTCTTCTGAGCTCACCATCTCAACGCCGGCAGGCTCCCGTTCCCCGCTGAAATAGCTGCCCCCCGGCCCGGTGCCCCCAATGCCCACCAGGGGAGCGTCGCTGTCGTTGTTCAGGGTTAGAAGGCGAGAAAGAGCCTGAAGCCGAACTCGCCCACTGGCAGAGCGTAGGGATCCCAGCTCCACCGGATCCCCACTTTCCCAACCGTCCAGACCGCCGATGCGGTAGAGCGTGTAAAAATACTTGCTGAGTAGAAGCGCCAGCAGATGCCTGTTTTTGACCTCGTTGTACTCTAGGTAGGCCCGCAGACACAGTTGGAAGGCGATGTTGGGCAAGCTGCGACACACCCTCATAATCTGGGTGTAGACCCTCTGCAGGTGAGGCCGAAAGCTGCGTGGGATCGCCTCGGGCCGCAGGCCGCGCAACAAGAACTCTTGCTGGCGCAGATCTTGAGGGGTGAAGTAAAAGCTTTCTTGCCAAAGCAGCTCATCCAAGTCGCGGGCAAAAATCGATTTTAAATGATCAATAATTTGCACCACAACCGACTCGGTGAAGGCCGGGATAACCTTTTCAATGTGAAGCTGATCGTAAACAGAGCGCAGCCGCTCGCTGCGGAAGCCTTCGATGGAGATCAGCCCCTTCATGGTTCCGATCCGACCGTCGCTCAGCAGGAACTTATAGACCACTTCGGCAGTGGCCCCTGGGGAGAGAACGGGAGTTCCCGTCAAGTCGGGGCAGATTTGCAGGGGGCGTAGCAGGCGGCTGGTTTCGCTGACGCTGAAGCAACTCCAAGCTGCCGGGTTTAACACCACCGATGATAGGGCGGCCAACAATTGCTTTTCGTCCAAGTCCTCCAGCCGGATTTCTCCCCTGGGAACTTCGCTGGGTGCCGGGGGCGAAGTTGCCTGTGAATCCTGAACGGAGGGAGGGGATAAGGATAGGGGAGATGTGCTCATGCGGCAAAGGCCGTTGAATCTTAAAGTTCACTCTAAACGGGCGAAGGATGGACGAGTGTGATCTGTATCTCTGTATCCAATGGCAGTCTCTCAAGAAGAATCTGCCCAGAATCCGCCTCGCGATGATCTGCTGCCATCAGTATCTGGAAACGGTTAGCTTTTGGGTAGCGTGCAACCACGGTTTTGGGGATCCCCAGATCGATACGCAACCTTGGCTCCGATGGATGAGGCTGCTGAGGCTTTCCCCATTGTTGTGAACTGCTTGCCGAGCTGGTTTTCCTGCTGCAACCCCTAAGCTACGATGAAAGATCTGCCTACCGGTATGGGCTATCGGGCTGGAGTTGCGTTTGGATGGGTTTTGACTTTGGGATTGGGGTGCAGCGGTCATGACGGCCATTTTGATTGTTGACGACGATCCCACAATTCGGCTGGTGTTGAAGCGATCCCTGGAGCGACAAGGCTACACCGTGGAGATGGCCAGCAACGGTTCCGAGGGGCTGGAGCAAGCCCACCTGCTGGTGCCGGGGCTGATCATCTGTGATTGGATGATGCCGGACATGGATGGACTAGAGGTTTGCCGACGCATCAAAGCCAATCCCAAGTTTTCCACGACGTTTTTTATCTTGCTCACCGCTCGCACCGAGGTCGAAGACCGTATCCAGGGCCTGGATGCCGGAGCAGATGAGTTTCTGAGCAAGCCCATCGACCCCAATGAGTTGCGGGCACGTGTGCGGGCCGGGCTGCGCTTACACCAGCTCAGCTATGACCTGCAGCAGCAAACGGCCAGGTTACGGGCAGAATTGGCAGAGGCGGCCAGCTATGTCCGTTCTCTCCTGCCAGAGCCGGTCTATTTCCCCGACTGCAAAGTGGCTCTCGAGTGGCGCTTTTTGCCCTCCCAGGAATTGGGGGGAGATTCGTTTAACTATCATTGGCTGGATGAGGAACACCTGGCCATCTACCTGCTGGATGTGTCGGGGCATGGGGTGGGATCCGCTCTGTTGTCGGTGTCGGTGATGAACCAGTTGCGCACTCAAGGCTTGGCCGATACCGATCCCCGCCAGCCGGACGCGGTCTTGCGTGCCCTCAACCAGTCTTTTCAAATGGGATCCCACCATGAGATGTACTTCACCCTTTGGTACGGGGTTTATCAGCCGGGATCCCGTCTGCTCTCTTTTGCCAGTGCCGGCCACCCACCTGCTCTGCTCATCCAAGGTCAGGATTCAATCCTGCTGAAGACTGATAACCTGCCCATCGGCATTTTGCCCGACCTCACTTTTCAAAGGGATCAAGTACGGATCCCGGAGAACAGCCATCTCTACCTGTTCAGCGATGGAGTTTACGAAGTCATAAACCCGCAGAGAGAACTCTGGGGGCTGAACAATTTGATAGCCCTGCTGAGCAAGAGCGCTGACGGTGGCCTGGATCAGGTGATCCATGAGGCCCAATCCTTTCAGGGGCGGACGGACTTTGAAGATGATTTCTCCCTGCTCCGCATCAGCTTTGGTTAGAGGTGGGTTATGGCTATTTCAAGCCGCTTTGAGGCGTTCGCGCTAGCGGTGCGGTTCCCGTCAGGGTGCCGTAGGCATAGCACTGTCGCGCTAGCGGTGCGGAGCACCGTCGCGCTAGCGGTGCGGAGCACTGTCGCGCTAGCGGTGCGGAGCACTGTCGCGCTAGCGGTGCGGAGCACTATCAGCCCTCCAGCCCCTGGAGTTGCTCCCACTGAGCGGGGGTAAAGGTGCGCAGAGCTAAAGCATGGAGGCGGCCATCCTGCAGGTAGGCTTTCAGGGCCTCATTCACCAGCCGGTGCTGTTTGATCAGGGGCAAGCCCTGGAATTGTTCCGCCACCACAATGGCCTGGAAATGGTGGCCATCCCCGACGGTGTCTTCCACCTGTACCCTTGCGCCGGGCAGGGCGGCCCGTACCAACGCCTCAATTTCTCGTGGATCCATGTGCTGTTGTCCCCGTGGTCTCGTCGCGACAGCGTTGCTGCATAGCAATAGTGTGTCCAAGCTCAAGATCCCGCCTCGGTTCCCGCCAGGGTGCCGTAGGCATATCTTGACCTGCTCATCCAACACCCTAGACGCTTCTGGGGCAAAACGGGATCCCTTCCGACTCACTGCAGGCAGTGGCCAGGCTGGGATGGCTCAGCACCAAGACCTCGGTGATGGGGCCGCGTTTGTGGCCCTGGGCGTTGATGGCACGGCTGGCAGAGATGGTCTGAATGGGGTAATCCCGGTACAGTTCCCGCACAAAGGGGCAATCGGAATTGGAGAGCAGCACCTGCACGCCTCGGTCAGCCAGTGTCCCAAACACCTCTCGCAGGTGGATCTGTTCTGCTTTGCCGAAGGTAAACCGGCTGTAGGCGGTGAAGCTGCTGCTAGCAGAAAGGGGATAGTAAGGGGGATCCAAATAGACGAAATCTCCGGGTTTGGCCCGTTCGAGCACTTGCCAAAACGGCTGCACTGCAATCTCCACGCCTTGTAAAACCCGTGCCGCAGCGCGCAGGTTCTCCGCGTCGCAAATGCGGGGATTGCGGTAACGGCCCAAAGGAACATTAAACTCTCCCCGCGAGTTTTCCCGGTAGAGGCCATTAAAACAGGTCTTGTTCAGATACAGCAGGCGGGCAGCCCGTTGCACCGGATCTTCAAACCGAGCCGCGCGGATGGTGTAGTAATGGTTCGGGCTATGGTGGGCTTGGTGGTGGCTGAGCAGGGCAATGAGCGCCTCCACGTGATCCCGCACGCAGCGATACACATTCACCAACTCAGGGTTGATATCCGACAAAACAAAATGTCGAGAACCCGTTGTTGCTCCGCAACGCTGACGCGATGTTGCTCCGCAACGCTGACGCGATCGCGCGACTCGGACGGAGTCCTTTGGGATCCCTTGTTGCTCCGCAACGCTGACGCGATGTTGCTCCGCAACGCTGACGCGATGTTGCTCCGCAACGCTGACGCGATGGGCCAGATGAAAAAAGACCGCTCCACCCCCCAAAAAGGGCTCGTGATAGGTGTTCCAGGTGCGAGGGAAAAAGGGTTCGTATTGGCTCAGCAGTTGCCCTTTCCCCCCTGCCCATTTCAGGAAGGGACGCGCTTTAACGGCTGGTGCTGGTTCGCAGGAGTCGGGCGCAGGGTCTTCCCGCCGCAGGGCACGCCTACGTCCAAGAGAACAAGGGTGGGTCAGCGATCCGGATCCTCTTCCAGCAGCTTTTCTAGCGTCTCGATCCAATGCTCCAGCTCCTCCAGCGCCTGCAACACTCCCTCTGGGTTGCTCAGATCCGCCTGCAGCATCTGGGTGGTTTCTGCCAAAGTCAGGGATCCGGGCGGGCTAGCCAACCAACGAAGGTAGTGGGGCAGAAAGTTGCGCGGAGAATCATGATAGCGGCGGTGACAGGCCAAGGCCACCAGGCTGGCAAGGCTGGCCTGATAGGCACTGAAGGGGCGGAGAAACAGCTCCGGCATCCCCACCCAGTAGAACTGGTGTTCCGGCAACAGTTCCACCGCATCTCCGCACAGCTCCTGACACAGCTTCAACCACTCTTCGCTCACCCAGGAGGAATAGGTTGCACCGTTTTCCCATTCGGGGATCCCCGACCGGTAGAGGAGCAGCTCCAGCCGACCGATCAAACCCTGGTAAAACACCGCCTGCAACTGGGCTTCCAGATAGTGTATCAACAGGGCCTGGGCCAACTTGAGGCTGCTGGAGCGTTCCCGCCAGCGGTGTGGAGCAGCTTGCCCCTCCGGGTCGTAAAGAGCGGGCCTGCCCACGCGAGGGGATCCCGACACGGACGCAACCAGGTGATCCAGAAGTATCTGCTGCAAAAAGATGGTGTGAACCTGCACCCCCCACGTTCGCGGCAGTGGTGCGGTTCCCGCCAGGGTGCCGTAGGCATATTCCCCCTGGATCTCCTCCAGATCCAGCCAAACTTGGGGATCCTCAGGCCGGAGTCGCCGGCTGAGGGTGGCAAGGGTCTTCAACAAGAGCTCGCTCCCGCCCGATCCGGTTTCTCCTGGTCTAGACGAGGACTCTGTTTCGCCAACGCGTTCGCGCAAGCGGTGCGGTTCCCGCCAGGGTGCCGTAGGCATAGCACTATCGGGCTTGTCTGCCTCGGTTGCGATAGCGCCGACTTCCAGCAGCCAGGGTTTGGCCTGGGCAGCACACTCAGGGCAAAAGTCCTGCAAAGCAGCCCAGATTAGAGAGGTGGCCTCAGCAGGGGTCAGGGGTGGAACGGGATCCCGCCAGGGCGCACGCAAGTCGCAGATGCGAATGGAACGCCCCATGTTTCGGCTTTTGAGGCGGTAATAGCGCTGGAACAGATCCAACCGATCGCGGATCCCTTCCAGGAGGTTCTCCAAAAAAGTTTGAGTCAGGCCGTGGCGGGCCAGATACAGGTCGGCAGCAGAGTCATAGCCCCGCCATTGGGCCTCCCACAGGTGGTCGCGGATTAGGGTGCTGAGGATAAACCCACCCAGATCTGCATGGGCCTCCAGGTGTTGGCCCAGCCGCTGATAGGCAGCCCAACGGATTTCGGCGCTGGCATGGGTTTGTAAGCTCTGTTCGCGCGACTCGGACGGAGTCCTTAGCTGGGCAAGGGTGTGATCTGGATCTGGGAGTGCGGCAGGCGAGTTCAGGGTCACTTGCCACAACTGCCGCCAGGCCAACCGTCCTGTCAGGTACTGTTGGTGGAGCAGGCACTCCAGAGGCTCAGGCTGTTGGTGACCCCGCTGATAAGCAAGGCGACACAAGAATTGACGAAAGGGTTGCAGCTCGGGCTCAAGATCCAGGCGTTGTCCCTCTAGGTTGTGCAAAGCACTTGTTTGCGGAAGCGTCGCGTAGCGATAAGACGCCGTCCCGTTCGCGGAAGCGTCGCGTAGCGATATGGCGGCAACGGCAGGTAGAGATTGCAGCTCCAGAGGGAAAAACAACAGTTGGCTTTGGAAAAAGATGATCCGCTCCAGCTTCTGCCAAGCTGCCTCTGCCGTTCGCGCGACTCGGACGGAGTCCTTGTCGGCAGTTGGGATCCCTTGCATCCTTTGCGTCAGCTCGGCCAACTCCTGCAGTGCCACCGCCAGCTCCGGCGGGCTGAGTTGCGCCACCTTCCCCCGGTAGCGTTGGGCAAACTGCTGCACCTGCTCCCCAAGATCGTCCAGATTGTCGAACTCAGGGCTGCGCAAGGGCTCCGTCTCGCTAACGTGATTAGAGCCTGTCGGCAGAAGCGTCGCGTAGCGATAAGGAAGACCAAAAGAAGGTTCAGAAGCAGGAAAGACCACCGGGATCAGCCTCCTGTCGCGTCAGTGTTGCGGTTCCCGCCAGGGTGCCGTAGGCATAGCAACAAAGATGGGGGTTGCCCCTCTGCAGAAGGACACACCTGCCCTTCCCCCCCACCAAAGCGCGAATGGTGTTGAGAAAATCCGGATTGGAGGTGCGGGCCTTGACCAGAGTGGTCTGGATCCCTGCTGTACACACCTCTGAGCCCCTATCTTGGGCAGAAAACACCATGACCGGCGTGCTGCTCACCGTTCGCGTCAGCGGGCCGGAGACCTTATGCAGCAGTGGCAACAGGTCCGAACCCAAGCCATCCGGCCAGTTCAGATCCAGGATCACCAGTTGAAAGGTCTGGGTCTGCAAGGGTCGGCGCGCCTCCTCCAAGGTGGGGGTAAGTAAGACTTCAGCGGTATCCTGCAAGATCTGAGCCACCACCTGTAAGATACCGGGATCGTCCCCCGCCCGCTTGTGCCTATAGATATCTTGAACCATGAAACAAGGCAACGCAGGCAGCCTTCCCAATCTTCACCAGACGCCTAGCTTTGGCTCGGAGAGGGATCCCGCCAATCCATACGCAATCTCACGCGATCCTATCCTATGACCTATCCCATGAAGAGATCAGGGAGCACTTTGGGCGGGAAGGCTTCTCAACGTTCGCGGAAGCGTCGCGTAGCAATGTTGTGACATTCTCCTCTCAGGAATGCAGCTAGGGGGGGATGCGTCGGCCAAAACTTCTGCCAGGATGAGTTGAGATTTTATCTTTGTTATCTTTGGTGGAGGCGATCTCTGTGTTTGCCCAGGTCACTGCTGCCGCTCTGCTGGGACTCAAGGCCGTGCGGGTCACGGTGGAGGTGGATGTGGGCGGTGGCTTGCCCCAGATCACCTTGGTGGGACTGCCCGATACTGCCGTTCAGGAAGCCAAAGAGCGGGTGCGGGCAGCGATCAAGAACTCCGGCTTTGCCCTGCCACAACGGCGAATCACCGTCAATTTGGCCCCTGCCGATCTGCGCAAAGAAGGCCCCAGCTTCGATCTGCCCATCGCCATTGGGATCCTGGCGGCCTCAGGGGTGATCGAGCGGGAAGCTCTGGCCAATACCCTGATGGTGGGGGAACTGGCCCTGGACGGCACCCTACGCCCGGTGGCTGGGATCCTGCCCATTGCCGCCAGCGCTGCCGAGATGGGGATCCGCCGCCTGGTGGTGCCCCAGGAAAATGGGCCGGAAGGAGCAGTGGTGCAAGGGATCCAAGTGTATGGGTTGCCTTCCTTAGCAACGGTGGTGAACTGGCTGCAGCACCCGCACGGGGTTAAGCCAATCCAGATCCAACCGCAACAGATGGTGTCGGCCCATTTGGGATCCCCTCTGGACTTGGCGGACGTAAAAGGACAAGAACACGCCCGGCGGGCCTTGGAGATAGCGGCGGCAGGTGGGCATAACTTGTTGCTGGTGGGCAGCCCTGGGGCGGGCAAAACCATGTTGGCCCGGCGACTGCCCGGCATTTTGCCCCAGTTGCAGTGGGAAGAGATGTTGGAGATCACTCGCATCTACTCGGCAGCCGGCCTGTTGCGGCAAAATCTCCACCTGGGTGGACAAACTGCCTTGATCACCCAGCGGCCCTTTCGCGCACCTCATCACTCGGCTTCGGCAGTGGCCTTGGTGGGCGGGGGATCCTACCCCAAACCTGGAGAGATCTCGCTGGCCCACCATGGCATCCTGTACCTGGATGAGCTGACGGAATTCCGGCGGGAGGTGCTGGAGGTGCTGCGCCAACCCCTAGAAGATGGCAAGGTTACCATCTCCCGCGCCCGCGTCTCTCTGGAGTTTCCTGCCCAAACCACGCTGGTGGCCTCCACCAACCCCTGTCCCTGTGGCTTTTACGGCGATCCGGTTCACCCCTGCACCTGTACACCGCAACAGCGGGAGCGCTACTGGTCTAAACTTTCGGGGCCGCTGTTGGATCGGATTGACTTGCAGGTGCGGGTGAGTCGCCTCAAGCCGGAAGAAATTGTTCGCGCCCAGAGCGGCGAGCCCTCCCAAGCGGTGCGGCAACGGGTGGAACAAGCCCGGCAACGGCAACGGCAGCGCTTCCAACAGGAGTCCGGGATCCACTGCAATGCCCAGATGCAATCCCGCCACCTGCGGCGGTGGTGTGCCCTGTCGGATCCCTGTCGCACCCTCTTGGAAAACGCCATCCAAAAGCTAGGCTTGTCTGCGCGGGGGAGCGACCGCATTCTAAAGGTGGCCCGCACCATTGCCGATCTGTCCGGCTCTGAGGGAATCGCCCCGGCCCACATTGCCGAAGCCATTCAATACCGCAGCCTGGATCGCGCTCGGCTGTAGAGCCCAAGCACGCTGCGCCGCTAATGCAATCGTCTCCAGCCCCTCTCCCAGAGGGAGTTGCCCTCACTGCCAGGACTCCGGCCTGTCCTATGGGATCCCATCCCCTGTTTTGTCGGGAAAAAGCTGTCCCCCCTGCACCTGAAGGATTTGGGCGGCCTTGAGCCAGCCGGCGTCGAAGGAGCCCAGATGGGTGGTGGTGACCAGGGTTTGCACGCGCTCTTGAATGGCTTCCAAGAGTTGGTTTTGCCGGTGCAGATCCAGCTCCGCCAGCACATCGTCCAAGAGCAGCAAGGGCGGATCCCTGACCACCTGCTCGATTAGCTCCAGCTCCGCCAATTTCAGGGCCAAAACCAAGGTGCGCTGCTGGCCTTGGGATCCATAGGCGCGGGCGGCAACTCCGTTGATGCACAGCTCCACTTCGTCCCGGTGAGGGCCTACCAGGGAGCTGCCCAGGGAGTGCTCGGCGGCAGCCTTGGTGCGGATCTCAGCCAAAAACTGGGCTTGGATCACTGCGGGGCTGGCCTGGGGATCCGGCAGGGGCACTTGGGGTCGATAGGTAAGGGTCAGGGTTTCCCGCCCACCGCTAATCACCCGATGCCAGTGAGCGGCCAGAGGCTGCAGCCGTTGCAGCAGCCGGGCGCGGCGGCGCATAATCCGGCTACCGGTGGTGGCCAGTTGAGCATCCCAGAAGGCCATCTGCGGGAGCTGGTCGCCAGCAGTCGCTTGCGTCAGCGGGACGGAATCCTTGGGATCCTGCTTCAAAAGGGCGTTGCGCTGCTTGAGGATCTGCCGATACTGCTCCACCAGGCCGAGATAAACCGGCTCCAGTTGCAGCAACACCCCATCCAACCAATTGCGCCGTGCCTCCGGAGCACCCCGCACCAGCTCCAGATCCAGGCTGGAGAACACTACGGCATTTACCTGCCCCAAGAAATCCGCCTGGCGGCGCAAAACATGACCATCGACCTTCAGAGATCGCCTGCCGCTGCTGCGCAGCTCCATCACCAGCTCGTGGGCCACACCCAGCCGTTCAACCGTGGCGGCAATCTGGGCTTGGTGCTCCTCTTGGTATACCAGCTCCCGATCCCGACTGGCCCGCCGCGAGCGCAGGGTGGCCAGCAGCTCCACTGCCTCCAGCAGGTTGGTCTTGCCCTGGGCGTTCTCCCCCACCAGGATGGTTTTGGGCGCGTCAAAGGTGATCCCTTGATCCCGGTAGTTGCGAAAGTGGCGTAGGTGCAGAGAACGCAGGTACACAAAGATGCAGGGATCCCGAAAGGTTTCTGGCCTTGAGTTTGGGTACTCTGCAGGGCCAGCCCACCAACATTTTGGCAGGGGCATAATTAGCCACTCAGCAAAAATTGGGCCAACCGCTCACAGGCTGCCTTGATTTTTTCCAAGCTACCGGGATTGACCAAGCCGTAGTAGTCAAATCCATAAACTCTCCCGGTTTGGACGGCTTGCAACCGATTCCAAAAGGGGCGGGAGCGGAAAAACGCCAAGGGATCCGCCGCCTCTGGGTTGACCACCAACAGAACTTCTGGGTTGGCTTCCAGGATGCGCTCTGCCGAAAGGGTGACGTAGCCCCGAAAGGGCCCTTGGCTTTGCAAGCTGGCGGTGAGATTGTCCGCGCCAAAGCGTTCCAGTAGATCCCCGGCCCAGCTTTGCCGGTTGGGGGAAAGAATCGGCTGGGTGCCCACCAAGAGCAAGGTTTTGGGTCGAACACTGGGCAGTTCCTGGGGCAAAAGCGCTCTATATTCCCGCAGCAAGGGATCGGGATCCGCTCCCAAAGCAGCAGCCAGGGTGGCAATCGTTTCTTCCAAAGCAGCCCAACTGTCCACGCGAGTGAGGTAGGTGGGGATCCCCAGCTCCTGTAGCCGTTCTGCCAGAGCCTCGTGAAAGCCACTGGCCCCCACCACCCAGTCCGGTTGTAGGGCCACAAGCTGCTCCAGGTTGGGTTGGTTGCCCAGCCCCAGGCGGGTCAAGCCTTGGAAGCGGGGATCCTCCTCCAACAAACGCCCGGCAGGGATCCCCACCAACCTATCGGGGGCCAAGCGATAGAGGATATCGGCAGTCAAGGTGGTGAGGCTGGCCACCCGGCGAAAAGGACTCCGTCCCGCTGACGGGAGTGGCCCCTGAGGGATCCGACCTTGGGCTTGGGCCAAACGCCCCATTCCCCAGGCCCCCACACTGGCCAGACCAAAGGTGAGGAGTTGACGGCGAGAGAGACGAGACAGCATAGAGCATCTCCAGAACAATTCCCAAACAGCAATCAATTGAGGGTGAACTGGATGGGCACCACCACCCAAGACTCGATGGGGGCGTTGTTTCTCAAAGCCGGGCTGAATTCCCACCGCTGCACCGTCTCCTGTGCCGCCCTATCCAGGGCGGGAAACCCACTGGAAGAGACGATCTCCACCTGCTGCACCTGCCCCCGGGCATTGACCTTGGCCCGCAGCAGCACTTGCCCCTGTTGGCCAAGACGGCGAGCTTGAGGAGGGCAGGGGGGCGGGGGATTGCGACCGGGGATTGGGCGGGCCAGGATGTCCGGCTGGGGATTGGCAGCCACTGCCGGTGGGAAGGGGCTGGGGGTGGGAGCCGCCGTTCCAGGTACTGGGGCCGAGAGACGGGGTTGAGCTGCACCTGTACCGTCAGGTGTCCCGGTTTCAGGATCCCTTGACCCCAATCTGCTCTCGCTGCCGGGGGAAGGCGGAGCGGCGGCAGTCCCTGCAGCAGAACGGATCCCTTGGATTAGGGGGGTAAAGCGGGGCAGAGGGGAGGGAACCGCTGCAATGGGGGCAGAGATGGGTGGAGTCGCTGTAGAGGTGGGGGTAGCCGCCGGAGTTGGGGTAGGTTGCGGGGTGGCTGTCGGCAACGGGGTCGGCGGGGGAGTAGGAGTTGGAGTGGGAATGGGTGTGGGGGGTGGCTCTGGCTTTGCTGGGGGAATGGGTGTAGGGGTCGGGGTTTGCAGAGCCAGTAAAGATTCAGCCGCTGGAATAGCAGGCCTTTCGATCTCCTGGGGCACAGGGGCTTCCCCAGGAGGTGCTTCTGGAGCCGAACTGGGGGGCTCTGGCGGGGGAGATTCCGTGTCCGGTTCAAGCAACTCCGGCTGGGGATCCTCCAGCAAAAGCATGACCGGGATGCGGAGTTCGGCTTCCGGCTGAAGTCGGGATCCCCACCAAGCCAGCCCCAGCAGCGCCATCAGGTGCAAGAGGAGCGAAATCAATCCCTCCCAGCGCAGCGGTCGGGGATCCCCGGCTCGCCGGTGGAGGACAGTCCCCGCCGGATCTTCCCCCTCCTGGCAAGCTGTCCAGAGGGCAGCCCAGCCATAGCTGGCCAGCAAAGCCTGTTGCAGCAGCTCCTCGGCACACTCCAGCCAGCCGCTCTCTCTTGCTCCAGCCCAAAGCCACAGCGCCAACCAAGCCAACCCCGCCTCCCAGGCCATGCCCGCCTGCTGCCAATACCACCCCTGCAGTCGCCACAAAAGCTGGGGGCAGGACTTCCGGGGAAGAGGGAGGGAGAGGGTGCGGGCAGGTGGCTCGGCAAGCATCGGCTAGAGCAGGATCCAGAGTAAACACAGCCCCAGGTCTTGGCCCCTAAAACCGGGTGGAAAAACTGAGCGCAGCATGCCGTCCCGGCTGGGCCCGCCGTTCCACTTCAGGGCCGACAAAGAGGGTGCGGGTTTCGGAGTAGAGAAAATACTTCTCGTCGAAGAGATTGAACACCCCAAAATTGAGCTGCCAGTTGTCGTCCAGGTTGTAGTAGCCCAGCAGGTCCACCACGGTGTAGCCCCTGGACACAAACGGGATCCGGGGGGAGCATTGGGGTTGGGCCGTGTCGGCTGCCGCTGCGGGTCACGGGGATCCGCCACCAGCGTGGCCACCAACCTGGCTCCCCAGATCTGGCTGGGATCGTCGTAGTGCAGCCCCAAGACTGCCGTCAGCGGCTCAATGGAAAGGAGGGGCTTGCCTTCGGTGAGGTTATCCCCCACCGCCCAGGCAAAGCTGCCGTTGAGGCTCCAGCCGGTCAAATCGGGGCTGAAGAAGTACTGCCCGGTGGCTTCTACGCCATAGATGCGGGCCCGGCTGACGTTCTGGCTTTGGAAGAGAATCACTGGTGGAGGTGGCGGGCTCCCTGGGGGGCCGGGGGGTGAGGGTTCGGATCCCACTTCACGGAAAGCCTCGATAAAGTCGTTGTAGGTGTTGTAGTAGGCGGCCAAGCTAAAGCTGGCCTGGGGGTAGATCCCCCGCAACCCCACTTCAAAGCCTTGGCTGGTTTCCGGTCGCAAGTTGGGATTGGAAAGGGTGCGGTAGCGGAAGAAGGGGCTGACCAGGTTGGTGAAGCCGCTGTTGATTTCGTTGTACTGAGGGGCCCGAAAACCGGTGTTGCACTGGGCCGTAAAGGTGAGGTTGGGATTCATCCTCCACACCAGGCCCACCTTGGGAGAAATGGCATCGGCAAACAGGCTGGCGGCTTCTGCCCCACTTTTCAAGAAGGCTGCGTCAGGGCTGGGGGTGAGGCGGTAGGTGTCGTAGCGGATGCCGGGGATGAGGGTAAAGTTGCCGCCGCCAAAGTCGATCTCATCTTGCAAATACAGCCCAAAGCGCAGGGTGTCGGAGTCGGGAAAATCTTTGGTGGGAAAAGTGTCTGGGGGATGTTTTGGGTTACCGCGCCGGTCAGCAGGTTGGTTTGGAAGCGGTTGCGGGGACGTTCGTTGCGGGTGGTAGAGATCTCCATTCCATACACCAAGCGGTGGGAGAGATCCCCCGTTTGGAAGCGGCTCTGGGCCTGTACGCTGGCTCCCAGAATGTTGCTGACCAGCTCGTTGAAGGTATCCCGACGCACAGGCACGGGTGGACCTTGTACCGTGAGGGTGCGTTCTTCCACGCTGGGCTCCTGGGTGCGGGCTGGCTGGTAGTAGATCTGGACGGTGGCCAGCTCAAAAGCGGGGGTATCGGGGTTGGCGTAGCGATAGTCCAAGCTGAGGCGGCTGCGCTCGGTCTCAATGGTCTCCCTGAAAAGGCGGATGCCGGGCTCCAGGTTGCGGGGCGAAAAGGTGGTGGTGGTGCGGTTGTGGAAGTATTCTGCCGTCAGGGTGAGACTGTCAAAGGGGCTGAAGCGATAGACCAGCTTGGCCAAGACATTGTCTCCCTCCACCGTCTGCAGATCCTTGAAACTGGGATCCGCCTTAATATCCGGCTCTCTGGCGTCGCGGCGGGTGTAGATGAGCAGAGCCTCCAAGTTATCCTGCCGCCCCGCCAAGCTGAGGGTGTTGACGTACCCTTGGTTTTTGCTGTCGTACTGGCTGGACAGGCCCACATGGCTGTCCCGTTCCCCCAGCAGATCGGCTGGATCCAGGGTGGTATAGGTCACTACGCCCCCCAGCGCGTCGCTGCCGTAGAGGGTAGAGGCGGGGCCGCGGATAATTTCTACAGTTTTCAGGGTCTCCAGCTCAAAGGTATCCCGGCCAATGGTGAAGGGGCCGAAGGAATATCGCTCCGGCTGGCGGATCCCATCCACCTGGATCAACACCCGGTTGGCGTCGAGGCCGCGGATGTTGAAGTCCTGCAAGCCTTAGCGAACGCTGCGCCGCACGCTCACCCCCGGCTCGTAGCGCACCAGATCCTGAATGTTTTGAACCAGCTCCCGCCGCAACCGCTCCCGGTCGATGACGGTAATGCTGGCAGGCGAGTCGGCCAAGGTGCGCTCGGTGCGAGTACCGGTTACGGTGACCTGTTGCAGGGTAAAGATCGGCGTGCCTTCCTGCTGGAGAGCCCGAAGCTCGGCCTGTAGCCGCTCCACCTCTGCCTGATCTCCCCGCCGGCGGGCAGCCTCTATTTGCGCCTCCAGCTCCCTAATTTGCTCTTGTAGGGTAGTTGCCCCTTGCCTCGGCGCAAGGGGTGGCCTGGGCCAACAGCGGCGGAGTTGTTGAATCAGGGATCCGGGCATTGGGCTGAGCCTGGGCCAGGGATCCCCAGCCCACTCCCAAACTCAACCCCAAGCTCACCACCTGCCACCAACGACCGTTCACGCGCATAACCTCTCATGCTCCTCGAAATCCACAACAGGAAAAATTCACTGTAAAACCGGCCAAACCCTCCCTCAGCACCCTGACACCGGCAGGGAGAGGAGCCTTGCTGCGGCTGGAGCTGTGCTGCGCAGGGGGCAAAGCTGTGGCCCTACCGGAGTCGAGATCCACTCCACCTCCAGGCCAAACACCTGCCGCACCCGGCTGGGGGTCAACACCGCTGAGGGAGCTCCCAGAGCCTGCATCTGGCCGGATCCCAGCAGGGCAACCTGCTCGCTGTAGCGAATGGCCAAATTCAGGTCGTGCAGCACCGTAACTACTGTCAGGCCCTGCTCCTGCTTCAGCCGTTGCAACAGCTCCAGCAGCTCCAGTTGGTGGCGCAGATCCAAAAAGGTGGTGGGCTCATCCAACAGCAACACCTGCGGCTCCTGCACCAAAGCCAACGCCAGAAAAGCCCGTTGCCGCTCGCCCCCCGAAAGGGTTTCCACCCGCCGCAGCGCCAGGGATCCCAGTCCTGCTTGCTCCAGGGCCCACTCCACCCGCTGCCGATCCGCCGGCGTCAACTGCCACGCCCACCAGGGCTGGTGGGGAGAACGCCCCAGACTCACCAATTGCCGCACCGTTAGCCCTGCCGGGATCCGCTGCTGCTGCGGCAAAAGAGCCAACTGCCGGGCCACCTGCTTTGGAGTGAGTTGAGCGTGCAGATCCCGACCGCCCAAGTACACGCGCCCAGCTTGGGGAATCAGAACCCGACTCAACAGTCGCAGCACCGTCGATTTGCCCGAACCATTGGGGCCGACAATGCTCAGCCATTCCCCCCGTTGCAGGCTGAAGCTCACCTGTCGCACCACCGTCCGGGATCCGTAGCCCCCGCTCAAGTCCTCGACCTGCAGGATGGGCTCTCTCATCGCCCCGCCCCCTGCTGCCGCAGCAGCCAGCCGAAAAAGGGAGCCCCCATCACAGCGGTGACAATCCCCACCGGCAGCTCTATCGGGCCCAAACGGCTCAGGATATCGGCGCCGCTCAGCAGGGTCGCCCCCGCCAAGGCAGAAAGGGGCAACAGCCAGCGGTAATCGGATCCCACCCCCTGCCGCACCATGTGGGGCACCACCAGACCGACAAAGCCGATCAACCCCCCACACTGACGGCGGTTGCCGCCAGCCAAGCCGCCACCAGACCAATCACCACCCGCGTCCGCGCCAGAGGGATCCCCAAGCTCACCGCCATCTCTTCCCCCAAGCTCAGCAGGTTTAAGGCCCGCGCCTGCCCCCATCCCAACCCCAGGCCGACCAGGATATGCGCCCCGGCCACCTGCACCTCTGGCCAGCCCCGCCCGCTCAAGCTGCCAATCAACCAGGTGAGAGCCACCTGCACCCGGTCATCGGCCAGCAGCAGCAACGTGGAGCTGAGGGCCCCAAACAGGGCGCTGACGGCCACCCCCGCCAAGATCAGACGCTCCACCGCCAGCCCCGCGGGAGTACGCGCCAACCCGTACACCAACACGGTGGTCAGCACCCCGCCCACCCAAGCGGCCAGGGGCACCCGAGCCGTCCACTCTCCCAAGGTGAGCAACCCCACCGCCGCCAGGCCCGCCCCCGCCGAAATGCCCAGCAGGTAGGGATCCGCCAGCCCATTGCCCAGCATCCCCTGCAACAGGGCCCCTGCCATCCCCAGAGCCGCCCCCAGCAACTGGGCCAAGAGCGCCCGCGGCAGCCGCAACTGCCAGACAATCGTCTGCCGAATGGGATCCCCCTGCCCCCACAGGGCTTGCCAGAGTTGCGGGAAAGTCATGGGAACGGATCCCAAAGCAATCGAGACCAAAAGTACTAGGAAAATGACGCTCACTAGCAAACAGGTCAAACCGATTGGCGAGAGCAGCCGCTTTCTTTGCCCCCAGCCTCTGCCCCCCTCAACCTCTGTAGACGGACACTCGCGATCGACCAGCACCGGGAAAACCTCTCGAGCTTTGCCCAGGAAGAGAGCCTTCTGAGGCTAAAAGACCCTCCTCCGCCCGCAAGAGCGGGATGGGAAATTCAGCCAAGCTGGCCGGGCTCCTCTCCCGGACTTTATTGAAAGTTAAACTCAACAAAATACAGTCGCTAGAATAGCAAGGCTTCTTGGATGTTGCAAGTCAGTTTCAATAGCCTGTGCCTAAATTTCTCCCTCTTGCGCTTCAGGGCTTTTGGACAAGACTGGGCAGCGCCTCTGCCCAGCCATTCAGCTTCCCAGCGCAGGAGCCCCGCACTGTACCCGTAGGGTTCGTGTCGGGAGGAATGCGCCTTGATGAAGTAGGATAGAGCCATGACCCAAGTCCTGACGGTTTCTTGCAAGCTCAAGGTCACACAAACTCAAGCGGCGAAACTCTCCGCTACCCTTTCTGTTTTCACCGAAGCCTTGAACTGGGTCAATGCCAACACTCCAGCCAAGGTGGTCAATGCCCTCAAACTCCAATCCCTTTGCTACTACGAAATCCGCGCCCGGTTCGGCTTGTCCAGCAACTTGGCACAACAGGTATGTCGTAGGGTAGCCGGTAGTCGCAAAGTAGCCCAGCAGAAAAACCGACCCGTCAAGGAGTTCAAAAAGCCGTTTGTGACTTACGACGCCCGCACCTTTTCCTTCCGAGAGAAGGACTGGACGGTGTCGCTGAATACTGTTGAGGGCCGGGAACGGTTTGAGTTAGCAATCGGGAACTATCAGCGGGGTCAGTTAGCGGGGACAAAGCCCAAAGCGGCGACTCTGGTGCAACGCCGGGATGGCGCGTTCTATCTGCAAATCTGCCTGGAAACAGAGACGCCTACTGCTACTTCACAAGAGCGTGTAATCGGGGTGGACTTAGGCAGGACAGATATTGCGCATACGTCAGAGGGGGACAACTGGCATGGACAGCAGTTGAACACCGTCCGAGACCACTACTCTAAGCTGAGGGCGGCGCTCCAACACAAAGCCAGTAAGGGCACACGCAGTTCCAGGCGTAGGTGTCGGGAACTGCTGCAACGGCTGTCTGGTAAGGAGAGACGCTTTCAGTCGCGGCAGCGTTGCGTAGCAACAACGTGGGTCAATCATCGCATCTCCAAAGCTACTGTGGCTAGGGCAAAGGCCACAAATAGCGCCATTGCTTTAGAAGACTTGACAGGGATACGGGAGCGCGTCAACCAGGCACCGCGCTCTACAACAGAGCGTAGGCGGGCTAACCGTTGGGCGTTTTACCAGCTTCGCAGCTTCATCAGCTACAAAGCCCTGCAAGCAGGAGTGAGAGTGGTGTTGGTGGATCCCAGATACAGCAGTCAAACTTGCCACAGATGCCTGCACATTCATCCTGACCCTGAACAGTCCTACCGCAGTGGGAAGCAGTTTAAGTGCGGACACTGTGGGTGGGAAGGAGATGCAGATTTTAACGGTGCGAATGTGATTGCGCTTTTGGGGGCTGCTGTAAACCAGCCTAGAGGTTAAGCCTACGGCTCGCTTCGCGAACGGGCTTGTTGTGTTCTCTTGCAGAGCATTACAAGCTCAGGGCTACCGGAAGCCCGCACCGTACCGCTTTAGCGGTCGGTGTCGGGTAGTTTACACTTACCTCAGGGGGGATCCAACTACCCTGAGCGAGGTCATGGCAACCAACCGCGAAATAGGGCTGGGGAAACGTCTCAAACTTCATCTAGACCTGGATCTAGAATGGCCCAAGCCAGTTGGCCCGGATTGGCCAGACTCGGAGCCTTAGCCCATTGCTTGCCCACGTTTTGATGCCATGAGTTCTTCCGCTGAGCCTACTTGGGATGCCCTGGAGGTGGATCCCGCCCTGCTCACCCCCATGATGCAGCACTATGTGGAGCTGAAGCGGCAGTATCCCCACGCCATCTTGCTCTACCGCCTGGGGGATTTTTACGAGATGTTCTTCCAGGACGCCCAGCGGGTGTCGCGGGAGCTGGAGCTGGTGCTCACCGGGCGAGAAGCAGGGGCCATAGGGCGGGTGCCCATGTGCGGGATCCCTTACCATGCTTTCGACCGCTACGCTGCCCAGTTGGTGGCCAAAGGCTATGCCCTGGCCGTCTGCGACCAGATGGAGCCAGCAGATCAGGCCAAGGGCTTGGTGCGGCGGGAAGTGACGCGGGTGATCACCCCTGGCACCGTCCTCGAAGAGGAGCTGCTGCAGGCGCGGCAAAACAACTACCTGGCAGCCATCGTGCGGCTCAAAGGATCGAAGCAAGCTCCCTGCCGCTGGGGCCTGGCCTACGCGGATATCTCCACCGGCGAGTTCTGGGTGTGTCAGAGCGAGGGACAAGAGCAACTGGAGCAAGAACTGGCCCGGCTGCAGCCGGCAGAGGTTTTGCTGCCCACCGAAGAGGGGCTGGGATTGGGCCTCATTCGCCCAGGAGATCCCCAAAGGCCCCTGGGTCTCCCCAACCAATACGCCTATACCCTGCGCCCAGCCGAACCTTTTGAACTGGCGGTGGCCCGGGAGAACCTCATGCAGACCTATGGCCTGCGCTCTCTGGAAGGATTGGGCTGTGAGGGATTGCCCCTGGCGGTGCGAGCAGCGGGAGGGCTGTTGCACTACTTAGAAGAAACCCATTTGCGTCAGCGGTACGCAGCACCAGAGACCCTGTTGCAGCCTTCCCCCCAGAAAGGCCACCCGCTCCTGCGTCCCCCGCGCACCTATCAGCTCACGGACTACCTCATCTTGGATGCCCAAACCCGACGTAACTTGGAGCTCACCCAGACCATTCGAGAGGGGGCTTTTGTGGGATCCCTGCTCTGGGTGCTGGATCACAGCCGTACAGCCATGGGAGGGCGCACTTTGCGGCGCTGGCTAATGCAGCCTTTGCAGGATCTGGAGCAAATTCGCCTTCGCCAAGACACCATTCAAGAGCTTTTGGAAAACCCTTCTCTGCGGGCCCGCCTGGGATCCCTTCTGGACTCTCTGTACGACCTGGAGCGGCTGGCCAACCGCGTCGGATCGGGCACTGCCAACCCTCGCGAGATGGTGGCCTTGGGATCCTCCCTGGGCAAACTGCCCCAGTTGGCCGAGCTGGTGGGGGAAGCCAAGACTCCCCTCTTGCAAAGCCTGCAACAGGTGGATCCCGCCCTGGTTGAGCTGGGCCAACGCATCGAGCACACCCTCTTGCCCTCCCCTCCCCCTGTGCTCACCGAGGGGGGCCTCATCCGAGCCGGCGTGGATCCCGAGCTGGACAGGCTGCGGCAACAGGTGGAGCAAGACCGCCAGTGGGTTGCCCAGTTGGAAAAAAGCGAGCGCGACCGCACCGGGATCCCCACTCTCAAGGTGGGCTTCAACAAGGCCTTCGGCTATTACCTCAGCATCAGCCGCGCCAAGGCCCACCAAGTCCCCAAGGAGTACATCCGCAAGCAAACCCTGACCAACGAAGAGCGGTTCATTACCCCCGAGCTCAAAGAAAAAGAGGCCCGCATCCTCACCGCCCAAACCGACATCAACCAGCGGGAATACGAGCTGTTTGTGCAACTGCGCCAGGAGGCAGGATCCCGGGCCGAAGCCATCCGCCAAGTGGCCCAGACCCTGGCTGCCGTCGATGCCCTGTTTGGCCTGGCGGAAGTGGCAGTGCAGCAGGGGTACACCCGTCCCCTCCTTACGACAGACCGCCGGCTGATCATTGAGGAGGGTCGCCACCCGGTGGTGGAAAAATCCCTGCCCCAGGGCCTCTTCGTGCCCAATTCGGTACATCTGGGATCCCCCCACGGCCCGGATTTGATCGTGCTCACCGGCCCCAACATGTCCGGCAAGTCCACTTACCTGCGGCAAATTGGGCTTATCCAAATCCTGGCCCAGATGGGCAGCTTTGTCCCCGCGCGGCGGGCAGAGTTGGGCCTCTGCGACCGCGTATTTACCCGCATCGGCGCTGTGGACGATCTGGCCACCGGCCAGTCCACCTTCATGGTGGAAATGAACGAGACCGCCAACATCCTCAACCACGCCGGCGAGCGCTCCTTGGTGCTGCTGGACGAGATTGGGCGAGGCACTGCTACCTTCGACGGCCTCTCCATTGCCTGGGCGGTGGCGGAATACCTGGCCACTCAGGTGCGCGCCCGTACGGTCTTTGCCACCCACTACCACGAGCTCAACCAACTGGAGACCTTGCTGCCCAACGTGGCCAACTTTCAGGTGGTGGTTAAGGAATTGCAAGATCGCATCATCTTCTTGCACCAGGTACAGCCTGGGGGGGCAGATCGCTCCTATGGCATCGAGGTGGGACGCATGGCTGGCCTGCCCCAGCCGGTGATCCAGCGGGCCAAGCAGGTGCTGGCCTTGGTGGAAAAACACAGCCGCATTGGCCTGGGCCTGCGCAACCACGGCAAAAACCGCCTCGCCCAAAAGAACTCCAAAAAAGAGCCCGCTCCCGATGGGATCCCCGACCCTACCGTTGGGGATCAACTGTCTTTGATCCCAGCACCTCTCTTTCCCGATTGGCCTTAGGCTCCCCTACTTCTAATGCGGATCCCGTTCTTGCAACCCCAGGGCTGCAGCCAGCCCATCCAGCTCATCCCGATGCCCCTCCACCCACAGATGGGATCCAGGGGCCGTTTGCGTTGGTGCTTCGCGCCCTTCCCAGGACGAGAGCGGGACGGAGTCCTCGTCGGCTTCTTGCAGTTTCAGGCGGATTTGTTCCGGGCGTTGGTTACGCTGCCGGTAGTACCAACCCGCCCAGGGAGAAGCCAGCACCAACATCCAAGGCCAAGCTCCCCACCTTGGCTCAAGGGTCTGCAGCACCAAGGCCAAACAAGCCAGCCCCGCCCCTGCCAGTCCCGTTAAAAAAAGGGCTAGCCCCACGCTAGCCTGACCCTGCCCTGCAAAGGTGGCGATCCCCTCAGCATCAGCAGACTGGAGACGATAGCCGCGCCCTTCCAAGTGCTCTCGCAGAGCGGATCCCATTTCTTCCAGGCTGCGACTGCTGAGATAGACGCGAGTCTCGACGCGATCCTTGCCCGAAGCTCGCAGAAAAAAGAATAGCCCGATGGCCAACAGCGTCGTCAGCGCTAAGGTCGAAACCCTTTCCCCCGTCAGCGTGCTGTCCGGTAGGGTTGCAGCGAGTCCCAGTGCCTGCGCAGAGCCTAGTCCGCTCGGAGTAAGTAGATCGACCCTTTTGGGGAGTCTGGCTCCTCCACAACTGGATGGGATAGGTGAACGGGAACAGCTCATCAAGTTTAGGCTACAATAAGGAGGGCAATCTACACACGCTACTTCTGAAGTTTAGATCCTTCAGATCCCGAAAGACAGGTGGACTTCCTCCTCCCCAAAAATGAGCCGCCAGATTTGCCGGCAAAGGCCAGCGTAAGGGCAATACGCTTTTTCGCAGTGGCGGTGACGGTTGAACTGGGGGGATCCTACGCTGGCTCTCATGCCTCTGGGCTGAGAAATGCAACTACAATTAAGATATGATAAGGGGCTCGCGTTTTACCCATCGCGGGATCCCTTCTCTGCCACTTTAGCCTTTGTCTGTGGGGTATGGGCATGAGGTCGGGTTGAGGAAGAGGTCAATGTGTAATTTTCCTCTGATTACTGCAAGGTGTTGAGCAAATCAGGGAAATACTTAAGCTTAACCCGCTCCCCATCGTTTACCATCCCTCTCTCAGTCCACTGAACTGCCTACCCCTGTCGCTCTATCAGCAACACCCTACATGTCTAACTACGAACCTGAACTCAACGACATTTTGTTGGATGGCCCCGCCGATCTCCTCGATGCTGCCGAAGAAGCAGAGGTGGATCTGGGCGATGGCGAGCTTCTGGAAGAGGAGCTAGCCCGCCGCTCCACCGATCTGGTGCGCCTCTACTTACAGGAGATCGGTCGTGTTCCTTTGTTGGGGCGCGATGAAGAGGTGGCCCTGGCCCAAAAAGTCCAAGACTACATGAAGCTCTTGGATTTGCGTCTGCGCCTGCAGAAAGAGTTGGGACGGGATCCCACTCTGGCAGAATGGGTGGCCAAGGCCAACCAGTACTCCGAGTGGGCACAACTGACCCCTGAAAAGCTGCAGCAGATTCAGCGGATTGGCAAGCGAGCCAAAGAGCACATGATCAAGGCCAACCTGCGCCTGGTGGTGTCGGTGGCCAAAAAATACCAAAACCGCGGCTTGGAGCTGCTGGATCTGATCCAAGAGGGTACGCTGGGCCTGGAGCGAGCGGTGGAAAAGTTCGACCCGAAAAAAGGCTACCGCTTCAGCACCTACGCCTACTGGTGGATCCGGCAGGGCATTACCCGCGCCATTGCCACCCAAAGCCGTACCATTCGCCTGCCCGTCCACATCACCGAAAAGCTGAACAAGATCAAGAAAGCGCAGCGCAAGCTCTCCCAGGAAAAGGGCCGCACTCCCACCATCGAAGACATCGCCTCCGAGCTGGAGATGACTCCGCCCCAAGTGCGGGAGCTGCTGGTACGGGTGCCGCGCTCTGTATCTCTGGAAACCAAGGTGGGCAAAGACAAGGACACTGAACTGGGGGATCTGCTGGAAACCGACGACATTTCCCCAGAAGAGACCATGATGCGGGAAGCCCTGCACCGGGATCTGCAGCAGTTGCTCTCAGATCTGACCAGCCGCGAGCGGGATGTGATCCGTATGCGTTTCGGCTTAGGGGATGGGCGCACCTATTCGCTGGCGGAAATTGGTCGCGCCTTGGATCTGTCGCGGGAACGAGTGCGGCAAATTGAGGCCAAAGCTCTGCAGAAACTGCGCCAGCCGAAGCGACGCAACCGGGTGCGAGATTACCTGGAAGCCATTAGCTAGTTCCGGCTTGCCAACTTGCTCCCCCAGCGTCCTGCCCGTTTCCGCAGTTGGGCTGCTACCCACTCCACTTCTGGGATCCGCAGGTAGAGGGCTCCGGCAACAAACAGGCTTAAGCCCAACCCTGCGGCCAGCCCGGCCCCAAGGATGGCCGTGAGGAGGGGGGATCCCAGTAGCTCCAGTGGGCGCATCTGCTTCCACAGCCAATGGCTAAGCCCCCCGGCCAGGACGGTGATCCCCAGCAACGGCAGTAGGGCTTGTCCCATTGCCCGCCAAGGGATCCCCGGCAGGCGCTGGTGTAGCCGGATCCCCAAGCCAATCAGCGCCACCAAATTAACTCCTGCCGTAGCCAGGGCAATGCCCGGCGCTCCAAAAGCCTGCAAAAATAGAAAGTCCAGAAGGGCGTTTAGGCCAATCGCCAGGCCGCTGATGCGCAGAGGCGTAGCCCCATCCTCCAGGGCATAGAAGATCCGCACCAGCACATCCCGCAGCAGGTAACCGGTCATCCCCAGACCATAGGCCATGAGCAGGGCTGCCACCTCTTGCGTCACCTCCGGTGTAAAACGCCCCCGCTGGTAGGCCACTTGGACGATGGGCTCGGCCAACGCCACCAACAGCATCGACAGGGGCAGGGTTACAATCGTCGTCACCATCAGCCCTTGGCGGATACGCTGGCGCAGCTCCAGCCAGCGGGATCCATCCCCTGCCAACTGGGCATAGAGAGGCATCAAGGGCACCAGCACCATGTTGGAGAGGATTCCCAGCGGCGTCTGCACCAGAAGCTGGGCATATCCCAAGTTGCCGATGGTGCGATCCCCAGGTACGAAAGAGGCAAAGAACAGATCCACGTAAACGTTGATGTGGATCATCCCGGACGAGATCACCGCCGGCAACATCAGCAAGCCCACCGCCCGTACCTGCGGGGATCCCCACTCAAAACGCAGGCGCGGTCGCCCCAGCCCTAACCGCATCTGGATCGGAACTTGGGCCAACCACTGGGCAATGGCCCCAATGAGCACGCCCCAGGCCAGCAAAGACGGGATCCCCGTCCATCCCAGCGTGACCAGGATCCCGATCACCGCCAAGCTGGAGATCAGCGGGCTGAGGGCAGGCAAGGCGTAGTGTTCGGCGGCATTCAGCGCCCCAAAGCCAATCCCAATCCACCCTGAGAGCAAGGCCAAGGGGGCCATGATCCGCAGTTGCGCAGCAGCCAGCGTGTGGACTTCGGGGCTGGCTCCCGGCGCATTCAGGCGCACCACCCAGTCCGCTCCCCACCAGAGGCCCAAACTGACCACCAGGAGCAGGCAGCCCACCAAGGTGGAAATGGATTCCAGCCAAGCAGCCGCATCCTCTGCCTGGGGATCCCGCTGTTTTTTGAGGACACTAACGATGGCGCTGTGAAAAGGGCCGTTGATCCCTCCCAGCAAAATCAACAAAAAACCCGGCAAGATGTAGGCTACCCCGAAGGCGCTGTACTCCGGCCCCGAGCCATACACTGCTGCAATCAAGGCTTGGCGAACGAAGCCTACGCCCTTGCTGAGCAAGGTCGCCCCGGCCACCAACCCCGCCACCGACACCAACGAACGGGATGGCGATGCTGCAGAAGATCCTCCAGGGGTCTCCTCCCGAGTGGCAGACTCCTCCATCACCTTGTGTCTTGCACCCTAGCCACTGTCCCAACAACAGACCCACAACAGATTGCTGCCGGGATCCCTTTCTGAACCCCCGGCAGCCGCTTCCCATTATCGGGAATCATTGAACCTTCCGGGCAATTGTCGGGCATTGACCAGATCCGTTGGCGCTTGTCAGGCCAACAGTTGCCGTTCCCGCCAGCAGGACGGAGTCCTTTGGGTTTCCTCGACCAAGGTCATGTAGTACTTCCGAGAGGAGACTTGAGGGAAGACAACCGCTGCTGGGATCCCTTGCACCTCAGGGATCCCTGCCGTCGCCCCTGTTGCGGTAACACTTCGATACGGGAAGGCGAAAGACTGAGGCAGCGCCACAGCCACGGAGCCAAACCCTGGTGCCGAGCGGACCAATTCTCACAGCTTTGAATTGCCGCAGAGAGATGCACAAACTCATGGGTGATAACCCGATAGGTCAGTTGCAAAGGACTCCGTCCCGCTAATGTAAACAGCAAGGGCCCAGAAGCACCACCGCTCACAGCAGCTCGTCGATCAGCCGGAGCACCTGCTGCAGCTCAGCACCGGGGATCTTTTGATGTTCCAGGTTGATCTCCACCAACTGTTTGAGGGCGAGGAGTTTGAGGTTGGCCTCCACCGCCGCCGTCGCAATGGCCTGTGCTGCCGGCAAATAACCACTGGCCCCCAAATCCAAAAGGGCAGCCCGCCGCAAATGGATGTTGTGGTGATCCAACACCGACAGCAGACGCTGGGCAAAGGCCGGATCCCCGGTGAGACGATAGCAGGCCCGCGCCGCCGCACATTGCAAGCGAATGGAAGTGTGCTCTAGGTAAGGACGGATTGGCTCCAGAGCAGCGGCCACCTGCAGTTGGCCAAGAGCCTCGATAATGGCCTCCAGGGCGGCTTGGGCCTCCGTCTGCAGTCCTTGCTCCACACAGCGCAGCCCTTCCAGCAAAGCGGATCCCAGCTTTTCCACTTCATCGGGATCCCTGTTGAGGTTGTTGGCAAAAGCAATCTCAACCAGTGCCTGGGCAGCGGCTGCCACCACTTGGCCATCAGAGCAAGATAAAGCCGCCTTCAGGGGCGGGATCCCGGCCAGGGATCCCAGTTTACCCAAAGCACGAGCAGCATTGCGCCGCAGTGGATATCCCCCTTGAGCAGTGCGATCCGTCTCATCGGCCAGGGCCTCGATCAGCGCAGGGATCCCTTCGACGATGCGCATGCGCCCCAGCCACCAAGCAGCATAGTAGCGTTCCCCCGGATCCCCGTGGCGCAGCTTGGCGATTTGTCCAGCCGGGGTGAGATCCACCGACGGATCGGGATCCAGAGGAACAGCAGGGGTCATGGAATCGACAACGGAGAAGACACCGAGACGGGATCAAGCGCTGCGGACACTGACGATCTTGGCGCCCGATTTGAGCAACCGCTGCATTGTCGCCGACAGTTGATCGGCAGAGACGAAGATCTGCTGGTTGGATTTGCGCACTCGGCTGGAAGTGGCCAGGGCCGAAGGGGGATTCAGCAGTCGGGTCACTTCCACACAGAACATGCGATCCGACTGGCCCGTTGGCGGCCCCAGGTGTTTGGAAATGGGGCTGGGCGGCAACAGGCCCCGCACCCCAATGCGGCGGATGGCCGGGGTAAACCCGGTGGCCAAAGGCATCATCAAACGGGGTCTGGGCCCTTGGGAGCGGTCGTTGTTGGCGTAGCCCCCGTAGAGGGCAAAGAGGTTGGTAAAGTCGCGGGTAGAATGGGCCTTGCGGTATTCAAACCCCCGCGGGTAGGGGACGATGTTGTCTCCAAAAGCCTCCAGGTATTCTGGGCTGTCGATGTAGGAATCGATCTCCGCCCCATGGCCCCCGGATTGGTAGATGTCCAAATGGCGGGCAATGTCTTTGGGGCTGGTGGGAGCGCGTCCCAGCAGATGCTTGAAATTAAGCTCAATGGCACGGGTTTGCGAGTTGGGGTAGAAAAACCGCTTCTTATAGGCTTCCGACTTGGCGAGCAATCGCACAAACTCCCGCACCGTCAGGCTGCCTTGGCGCAGCAGCGATTCTGCACTGGCCAGCTCCTTCCTATCGGCCCCAAACAAATGATCGTTGCCCAACACCTGACGGTAGATGGCCCGCAGCACCGCATTGAGCTGATCCTGACTGGCATTGGGGCGCAATTCCAGTGGGGTGGTCTCCGTGATGCCCCGGATCCCCATCTGGCTGGCCGCTGTGATTGCACTCATGCTAGTTCCCCCGATTGAACTGAATGGACACAGATTGACAACAAGCTTGCGTTTAGGGTTGTTTCGATAATTCAGAAATCAAAAATCGACAGCCCTAAGCTGCATGAGAGCAACAGCAGTACCTTCCCTTTGGGGAGACCGATCCGCAAACCCGCCTGGTCAAACAGATCTCTCCGCCACGTGAGAGGCTTACCACCGTTGCCCTCAACAACCTTTCCTCGCCATTCCCCCCGGCTTGTGGGATGAGCCAACTGGCTAGCCGGCGTCGCCCTCTTCAAAGGGATCCCAAACTGCAGAACTTAGCTGAGGGCGTTGATGGCGTAGTCGATGTAGGTGTTGGCCTCGGTGGCCGCTTGTCCGGTCAGGCCGTGGTTGGCTTTGATGTAACGCAGGGCTTCGATGAACCAACTGGGGGAGAGTTCAAAAGCGGCGTTGATCTCGCGGATGCCGGCCAACTGATACTCGTCCAAAGGACCGGTACCGCCGGCTACCAAGCAGTAGGTGATGTAGCGCAGGTAGTGGCGCACGTCGCGGGCACACTTGTCTTTGCCGGCTTGGGTGTGGCACTGCCCACCGGGTTGGGTGGTGTAGGGGAACTTGGCGTAAACCGCTTCGGTGGCACCGCGCACCAGCTCGTCGGCACGGCTGCTCAGAACTCGGGCAGCTTCCATGCTGGCGGCAGCCCGCTGAAAACGGCCATTGATGGCCTGCAATTCGCTGTTGCTCAGGTAGCGCCCTTGGCTATCGGCAGTGGCGATGGCGTCAACAATTGGGGTTTGCATGATTCAAAACGCTCCTTTACTTAACTCAAGCTCAATGCAAAAAACAAAGCAAAAGATTCAAAGTCTCAACTGCAAAATGACTGCAAAAAAAGTTGCCTTTCCAGGGATCCTCGCCCAACCTGAGTTGCCTTAGATTCGAGAGAGGTCTTCACAACTGGATCTGGACACAACAGCAACTTCAACCCAAAAGGGATCAAACCACAGCAGCAGCAGCGCGATCGAAGTAGGATTCGATTTCGGCAATCAAAGCGCTGCAGTCGCCGCGGGTGATGCCGTTGGGGTCATTCACCACTGCCACCGCGGCCTTTTTCATCTTTTGGATGCCGTTGGCCACCGAGCTGCCGGGAGTGCCCAGGGCTTGATAGGTTTCCCGCAGACCGTTCAAGCAGCGCTCGTTCAGCACACTGGCATCTCCGGCTGCCACTGCGTAGGTGATGTAGCGGAGAATAATGTCCATGTCTCGCATACAGGCGGCTACGTTACGGCTGGGGTAGGCAGGCCCACCGGGAGCGTTCAAATTGGGCTCCTCGGCGAACAACTGACGGATGGCATCGGTCACGATCTTGGAGGCATTGCTGGTAAGGCGGTTCACAGCGTCCAAACGCTTGTTCCCCTCGGCAATCACCTGCTGGAGAGCGGCAAACTCGTTCTCTCCCAAAAAAGCGCCTTTGGAGTCAGCTTGGGCAACCACTTTGCCAAATACATCGTTCATGGTTTTGAATCTCCCTAGCAAAAGTAAAAGAGGTTATGAATCCACATTCCCTGCAACGGCTCAGAGAGCACCTGCCGGCCAGGAATGCAACACTGCTTGGATCCCTAGTGCCGAGAGGTGCTGTTTAACTCACAGAACCGCCGACGGGATCAAAGCCGATAGAACCAAGATGAGCAAGCGAAGCTCGCTCCCAGATCCAGGCCGCCATCTACGGGATCGGACTTGGACAAGAAGCCTCAACCGCTGCTGGCAACCTCAACTGGCAGACGAGAAGAAGCTGGCTCGCCTTGTTTCCAGTCTTTTTCTACCGCGAAGGCAGAAAGTGATGAAATCAAAAAATGTAAATCGGCTTTACCTCGCGCAAAAAGGCCTAGATCGCTTTCCAATCTGGGATCCTGACCAATGCTCCCCATCTTTCGCAGCGGCAGTTTTTTACAAAAGAGAACGTTTCTTTACTTAACTTTACAACGTGAAGAAAAATGTCGGACTCGGCTGCGGCTTTGCAGCCTAGAAGGAAGCCATTTTCAGTGTCGGGGCGAACATTCTCATAAAGGACACATAATTTAACACTTGCCGCAATCCTGGGGCGGGCCTGAGGTTGGGGCAAAATCTGAGAAGGTCTTCCTCGATTACCGGAAATTTTCGGTACACACCTTTACAGAAATTTTGGATACCCGCTTATGCCTACTGGGTCGGATCGCACCCCTTCCCCAGAGCTGCTGCAGATGGCGCGTTGGCTGGCAGGAGACTTCAGCAACCAAGAGCAAGCCTGGGAGAATCCACCGTTTTTTGCCCAAATCCGGGTGGCCTATCGCCCCTTACCGGCCCACGTTTTGGGCGGGATCGGCTTTTATGTGGAGCAAGCCTACAGCGGCCATTTGGAGGATCCCTATCGGCAGGCGGTGGTGGAATTGACTCAGGTGGGCGATGGGATCCTGATTCGCAACTATCGCCCTTTGGAGCCGCAGCGGTGGCGGGGCTGTGCTCGGGAGAGGGCAGACCAACTGAGTCAACTGAGGGCTGCCGACCTGGTCTATCTAGAGGGGTGTGATGTGCAGGTGAAGAGGCAGGGATCCCTGTTTGTCGGTGCAACGGAGCCGGGGTGCCGGTGTTGCGTGGTGCGCAACGGCCAAACCACCTATTTGCAGACCACCTTGCAGCTAAGCGAGAGCGAGTTTTGCAGCCATGACCGAGGGATGGATCCCATTACCCACCAACAGGTTTGGGGAGCTCTAGCGGGCGCTTTTCGCTTCCAAAAGGTGGTCGATTGGCAGGCAGAGCTGCTGCTGTAGGTTTTGGCCCTGCCAGTCCTGCAACTCCACAGTTGACGGCGCTATTGCGCATTCTCCCTCAGCCGACCTTGTGTAGACTGTCGTTGGCCAGGATCCAATATTGCCGCGCGATGCTTCCGGGTTCGAGCATGCTGGCAATGGGAATGCTCTTTGCCGCTTGCAGACAGAATACGCTCCTTATCGGTTTAGTGTGGGTGTTCAATGCAGGTGAGGTCAAGCCCAAAGAATGAGCCACGGTCTGGGCGGGCTTGGCACAGCCCTTGGGGAATGGCAATCGCCCTGGTTGGGATCTTGGCTTTGCTGCTGCTCGGTGCTGGATGTTCTGTCCAGGGGGAATCTGCAGCTTCCCCCCCTGTATTGATCCCTCTCCCGCCTCAACCGGGAACCGAGTCGATTCCCATGCCGGTGCGCACGCTGGGCAACAGTCGCTTTAAGTTGCTGGGCTTGAATGTGGAGGTGGCCGGGGCCAATGCAGAGTTGCTCTTGGATACGGGCTCGGCAGGTTTGCGCATCATAGCGACGGCGGCAGGTCGCTTTGGCCTGGAACGGACGGGGATCCCTTCCACTGTGACGTTCGGAGATGGCACGCAATTTATTGGGGTGTTGGCCCGCGCCCCCTTCAGCATAGGAGGGATCCCCAGTCGAGAGCCGGTGACGATTCAGTTAATTGACCGGATCACCTGTGTGGACGCGCTGGTGGCCAGTTGCTCAGAGAACCTGTTTGGAGAAGGGCGGCCCTTTGCCGGGATCCTGGGCACCTCCTTGGATGAGCGCAGCCCCGACCGCGAGCTCTTTAGTCCGCTCACCCGCCTTCCAGGCAATTTTCGCTCTGGGTACATTATCCAAACGGGGGGCTTCAACTCCACCCAGGGCCTGTTCACGGTTGGCCTGACGGCTGCCAACACCGCCGGCTTCAATTTTCGGCAGTTTCCCCAGGTGGGCAGCTTTCCCGATGGCACCCCCATCTGGCGGGATGAGGCTTTGCAAGTGGCCTACAGCATCAGCAACACCTCCATTCAAAATACCCTCAGCCCCACCGTTTTTGACAGTGGTTCTTCCGACATTTTTCTCAATGTCAGGCTGTTGGGGGCAGCTCCCTTCTCCACCTCGACCTTACCCCCTGGGGCAGAGTGGCGAGCGGTATTGGCGGGAGCTTTCGACTACCGCATTCGAGTTGGCTTTCCCGTTACGCCCAGTCGAGATCGGATTTTTGTCAACGGCAACCAGGGGGCGCAACTGTTGGGCATGCCGCTGTTTTTCAATATCGACGTTGCCTTCGATGTTGAAGGCGGTCGGATTGGTTTTCGCGTGCGTTGAGACAAAGTTGTTTTGAACCATCCCAAACGTTGGGATCAATTGCGGAGAACAACTTGCTATGGTCGGTCGAGGCTTGAAAACCGGGAACAGCAGGCTGCGCAGATGGCCTTGGGTTTGGGGGCTGCTGTTGCTGTGTTGGTTGGGGCTAGGGGGGCCAGGGTGGGCCGTGAGCCTTGGGGATCCCTTGCCAGAATGGGCACAGCCCATGCAGGTGGGGCGACAGCGCTTGCGCGGGGTGGAGCAATACCGAGGTCAAGACCAGATCCGCGCCTATGGAAACGAGGCGGGACGGGTGTTTTGGATTCAAATCCGCAGTCATTCAGAGCTACCGCCGGATTACCGGGAGTACTTGGGCGAATACCAACACTTTCCGGTAGAAGTCGTAGAAGTGGTACCGTTGCGGGCCCGACGGCTATGCTTCCGCCAGGGGGATCGCAGTGCTGAGTGGCAGGTGGTGGGCATGAGCGGTCGGTTTCAGGCAGAGGCAATCAGCGAAGACTTGGCTCCGCAGCCGTGAGTTCCACCTCTTCTTGCCCCACGAGCACCGGCTGCCGTGAGGGCTGAGACCGTTCTGCCATCAGTTGCCTGTATAGGGGCAGGATCTCATCCAAGACCGCTTGGGCAGTGGGGTAACGGGCATCTGCGTCGGGAGCAACCATGCGCTCCAAAATGGCCAGCAGGCGGGGATCCCCAAAGCCGAAGGGAATGGCTTCTGCCAAGGAGCCACCAATCTGCGGTAGCACTCCCGTAGACATTTTCACCGCCACCCGTCCAAGGGCAAAAATATCGCTATTGAAGCGAGGGGAACCAGACAACTGCTCAGGAGGAGCGTAGTCTCTTGTACCAATGAAGACGCCAGGGAAGAGGTCTTGGGCGAGCTGGTTATTGATGTGTCGGGTGGCACCGAAATCGATCAGGACGAAATGGGTGCGTTTATCTCGTCGGGTTTGGATGATATTCGAGGGCTTGATGTCGCCGTGGATAACGCCGTGCTGATGGACAAAGACGAGGATCTTGAGAAGCTCGCAGAGGAAGTAAGCGGTCTGAACCGGCGACCAGATCACTCCCCGGTTGGCGTGTTTCTGCAACGAGGATCCCCGAACAAAATCTTGCACGGTGTAGAACTGCCCGCCTTCTTCAAAGTGGGCCAACAGCTTGGGAATATTGGGGTGATGGCTTATCTTCTCCAGGATTTCAGCCTCTCGTTCAAAGGCTGCCTTGACAATTTCCGCTGCCTTTTTGTGCTTCTCTGTATGATCTTTCTCCTTTTCGTTCTCCCTCCATCGCAGCTGCTTGACCACACAGAGAGGATTGCCGGGGCGATGGGTATCGCGGGCTAGATAGGTTTGGCTAAAGCCGCCAATGCCAATCAAACGTTGAATTTGGTAACGCCCGTTGCCAACCCGGTTTGGTTGCTTGCTAACACGGGCTTGCTGGGCCGCGACCAAAGCAAGTTGTGAACAAATACGGGCCAGCACAACCTCTGGAACAAAAGGTTTGGTGAGGTAGTCATCTGCCCCCAGGTCAAAGGCAGCCACCATTGCCGCTGCATCATTGTAACTGGAGAGGATCAACACCGGCAGCTCTATGCGGGAACGAGCCGAGCGGATCATCTGCAACAGCTCCAGCCCATTCAGCTCCGGCAGCGCTAACTCCATCACCACCAGATCTGGAAATTGATGAAGGACAGCTTCCAGAGCCTCGGTGCTGCTCTGCGCTTCAAGGACACTGTACCCAGCTTGCTCAAGGTGGGATCTCAACTGCTGGTTGACTGCGGGATCCCTGTCCACCAGCAGAATTTTGCCAAGCCGTTTTGCAGAGGTCATCGCAAGCGCCCGCGCAACCCTAAGCTGAGTATATCCAATAACAGCGGGGATACAGGGGTATTGCAATTGCCAGGCCGTGAAAGAACGGGCTGGGATCTGCACCCGCCGGCCTTGCTAGGATTGGGGGGTGGTTGGGTGTTGCGGCTATGGAGATAAATGAGGTCTGGAAGACCTTTCTGAGCAATCCTGTTCCGTTCTGTGGCGGTTTTCTCAGCGGCCTGCTGCGTTTGGATGTCAAGCAGGATCCCCTGCGCAGTTGGCTGGAGTCCCAGGGGCTGAGGGTGGAGGAGCCCCCGCCTTCTGGTCGCTCCAATGGCCCTCAGTCCATTTCCATTGAATAGGCATACTCAATTGGCGGGCAGAGAGTAGGGATCCCTTCCAAACGATTCCTCTCAGGTGTCGGAAGCGCTCCGAGCCAGACGGAAGTGACGGCAAGAAGGGCAACAAGGATGGTGTTGGGAGGTGAGCTGATGTTCCCTGAACAGTCCCAATTCAGGAAGCGGCAGGGATCCCTTCCAGGCTGTGGCTACCTCTGGGGGGTTGTGTTCCTGGTAACGGGGCTGGTTGGTCTGCCGTCGGGGGATCCGGCCTTGGCCCAATCGCATCCCTCTCCTCTTGCCAGCTCTGAGTCAGATCCCCAAGCTTGGTTGGAGCGCTACAACGCTGCCCTGGGGGAGTTGCCCCCTTTGCCCAACTTGCAGTATCGCCAGCAGGTGCGGGTAGAGGGATCCCAAACCTTCACGGCCACCTTGGATGTGCTCTACCGCCGCGATGGCAGTTGGCAGGCTTGGGTTGCCGAAGGGGATCGCATCCGCCTGTTGGATTCACGCCAATTGGAAGTGGTGAACCAATCGGATTTGCTCAGGCTGTATTCGGTATACGTGAACCGGCCTGAAGCCCTCTTGCCCTCGGTGAGCTTTCACTTAAAGGCTGATCCCAACCGCTATCGCATCCTCTCCTCAGAACCGGCAACTTTGGCGGGATCCCCTGTCCAACATCTGCGCCTAGAACCCATCCAGGAGGGCCAGTTGCGGGAGCTGTGGCTGGATCCGCAGTCGGGGTTGCCGCGGCAGGTGCTGCTGTTTTTGTCGGGGGTGTGGGGACAGGCTTATGCCCTGATGGGGTTTGTGGCTGTACCGGGCCCAGGGGGGGAGCGCTACTGGCTGCCGGAGAGCACTCGCATCAACTTGGGCTATGGGTTTTGGACCTTGGAGGGCTTGAACCGCCGCGTGTTTAGGGGATCCCTTTCCATCCAGCACGACTATCAGGACTACCAAATCCTACCGGAAGGTGAGGAGTTGCGCTTTTTGCCTTCGCAGCCCCCTGTAGATGCCCCGCCGGTGGTAGCCGGCCTGCCGGGGAGTTCATCCCCGATTGAGTTGGGGGATGTGCAACCCTTGGGGGTGGACGAGCAAGGTAACCAACAGTTCAGACTGGGCTTGGGCAGACGTACGGCCGCAGATACCCCCTTGGGAGACCGCATCACTGCCTTTAACCTAACCCGACCGACCAGCCGCAACGCATTAACCCAGATCGATACCCTGGCCCTTTTGCCTTTGGGCGGCGACCAGTTGCCCATCTATCTCTTCCAATTCGACACAGGCCGTCCCCTTTCGCCCCTGCAAGGGGTGGAGCGCCCGCGGGTGGATCCCAACGAGGTCTTCGCTCCCAGACCCCCTGCCATCAAACTCTTTGGAGATTAGTTCCCCAATGCTAACGGATGCTGCCTATGGGGTGATCCCCATCCTGCCCCGCCCGCCCGCCCAGGAAGACTCCCGACAAGGCCCTTCTCATCTGTATCTGCTCATCCAGCACCAAAAGGGGCATTGGGCCTTCCCGAAAGGACACAAGGATGGCTCCGAAAGCGATCTGGAGGCGGCACAGCGAGAACTGCAAGAGGAAACCGGCTTGACCGACTACCAGCTCCTAACCCTGCCCGGCCAGCCTAACCCTCTGACGCTGCAGGAAGCCTACACCTTTACAGATCCCGAGGGGAACCGAGTGGCCAAAACCGTTACCTACTACGTGGCCTTGCTGCCGCCTCAGTTTCCTCCTCCGGCCCTGCAGGTGCAACCGGAGGAGGTGGCCGCCTACCGCTGGTGCTCCTACCCCGAAGCCTTGGAGCAGATTAGCTTTGAAGAAAGTCGGCAACTGCTGCGCCACTGCCAAGCCCACCTGGAGCAGCTTTGGAAATTGGAGAAGATCTAAGTTCCGTATTTTTACGGAAGAGGTTTATGGGGTTACCCTTATCTTGTCTTGCAGGCTTTCCGTGGGAAGTTTCCGGGGAAGAAAGCCGGCAGGTGACCTGAGGGCTAGCCCTCACTTTTAGAGATTGGCTGATGGTCGGTGGTCGTTGATCTCCGCAGGAGAACTTTCTAAATGTGGATTGAATGCTGAAGCTGCCTTTAAGCCTCATGTGGCCTTGTCTTGTTGGGCTTGGCTTATCAAAGATCTCGTCTGGGCCAGAGCTGAGCTTGAACTGTATTCTGGAAAGCATTTTTTCACCAACTTGTGAGGTAGCTAAGACTTCAGTTATGTCGTCAACCTCAGCACAGGGAATTGCCCAAGCACATCCTCTCGACCCATGAATCGTCCCGCCGTCTGTATGGAAGTCTCTGCCCATCTGCTGAACGTGGAGGTTGGCTTCACCGGAGTTGTTCGGTATCTCAACGCCTTGGACAAAGGAGAGGAGCTAGGCACTTGGTCATTGGTGTTTCACCAAGGTCGCCTGGGGTTTGCTCACTACAGCTTGGAGCCTTTGGAGCGCCTGGATCGCCACCTGCGTCGGCTCAGCCATCAAGTCTTTTCTCTGACCCGCCCAAATTGCCTACGCATTCATCGGCAGGTGGAGGCGCTATTGGCTCAAGAGACTGGGCCTCTGCCTGCAGATCTTCTGGGGCTGAGTTGGATGGTGACGGAGCAACTGCTGCCTTGGGAAGCTGCGCGCAGGTTGAACGCTTGGATCGGTGAGGAGGTGCTGCAAAATCTGTTGCTGGTTCCAGGGGGCTTTCAGCAGGAGATCATCCCATTGGACAACGTGCCCACCCTGGGCCAGTGGGATGGGGGATCCCTGCTCGACTTGATCCAAAAGCGGCTACGGGCATGGCAATCTTTGGGGCCTGAGATCACCTCCCCCTACCAACGGCCCTACTTTGCCAGCCAAGCTCAGGCAGAACGCCTTCCCGCCGAGCAACAGGAACGGCTGGGCCGGTTACTGAAGGGGTTTAGCTTCCGCCAGTTGAGCGCCCTTCTTGATCAAGACGATCTCCAGATTGCTCGCCGCCTACATCCTTTGGTCAAAGCTGGTATCCTTGTCCTGCGGGATCCCCAGCCCCCTTTTGATCGGCTGCCCAAAACCTACTCAGCCAAGCTTGAGACAGAATTGCAGCCCTCAGAGACTCCCACTGTCCCTCTTCACCTGGCCAACGGGCTTGCAGATCTGGGCCCATCTCCCCAAGCCTCGAAAACCTGGATTGTGGCCTGTATTGACGACAGCGAAGCCATGCTCAGCGAGATCCAGCGGTTGTTGGAAGGGCACAACCTGGTCATTCACACCATCAGCGACTCTTTGAAAGCCCTGATGAAGCTGACCACCCTCAAGCCAGATTTGATCCTGCTGGATGTGGGTATGCCCAACGTGGATGGCTACCAATTGTGCAGCCTCATCCGCAAATCCTCTGTGTTGAAGGATGTGCCGGTGGTGATGGTCACGGGCCACAAAGGTCTGATCGATCGGGTTAAGGCGCGCCTGGTCGGTGCTACCGATTACCTGACCAAACCCTTTCGGCAGGAAGAACTGCTGCAGATGGTGTTTCGCTATCTCGGCTAGGGATCCCTCCAAAGGTTCGTCGAAAAAGAGATAGGGAGATGTCAATCATGGTGAAAGTTCTTGTGGTGGAAGATGTAGCCTCGGAGCGGCAGCTCATCAGCGATTACCTCCGCTCAGAAGGCTATCAGGTGGTAGCGGTGGCCAACGCCCAAGAGGCATTGCAGCAGATCCGCAACGACAAACCCGATGTGGTGCTGACGGACTTGGTCATGGAAGGCATGAGCGGGCTAGAATTGTGCCGCCAAATCAAGAAAAACCCGGAGACTCAAAAGTTACCTGTTGTGGCCTGTACTTCTAAAAATCAGGAGCTGGACAAACTCTGGGGCATGAAGCAAGGGATCGATCTTTACCTGACCAAGCCTTTTACCCGCGAAGACATTTTACGGGCCGTGAAATCAGTAGTGCTCAGCCCGAGCCCATGATTTTTGCCACTCCTGTTCCTGCTGAGTCGCGCCTTCAGTTGGGATCCCTGTGAGGGTCATGAATTGTTCCTAGGAGATGGCTTTAGAATTGGCAGAGCGAGAACGGCAAGGGCGGTAGCTTTCTCCCCACACAGCCCTACTTCTACCCATACTGGCGAGTTGTACTTACATCTGCAGTTGGGGGTAGACTGTCGGGCTCTTTTGCCCATGGCATTTGCCCAGGAAGCCCTTATTGTTAGCCCACACCACTTTACCCTTCTCCCCAACCAGCCCGCATGGGTGCTGGGCTTGTTCAACTATCGCAATCGCATCCTCTGGGGATTGGATCTGCCGCAATTTCTCGGCCTAGAGCCCTTGGACTTTGGGCAGCCCGAACACCACTTGGTGGTGATGCGCCCAGAATTTGGGGGCTCTGCATCGCCAGCGCGAACAGGCTTGGGCTTGGCAGTTCAACAAGTGAAAGGAGTGGCTCGAGTGCCCGCCGAGCAGATCCAACCCTTAACAAAAGCCCAGGCAGCACAAAACAACTTCCGGCTGGAGAACTCCTACGACTCTTGCAAAGGGCTGGTGTTGGAAGGGGATGAGCCTCTCTGGGTACTTGACCCCCTTGCCATTGTTCAAAAGCTCAACTCAGTTGATTCCTCGGCAAACCCTTGATCTTGGCGACCCTTTTCCCTAACTTACCCTCACTTAAAGGCAAAACTCTATGGTTTCCTTCCGTCCCCTCTTTCTCAAGCCTGCTCCATCTTCCCAGCCCCAGCGCAAAGTCGCGGGATCCCGTCTGGCCCTGGCAATCAGTTTTCCTCTAGGCATCAGCTCCCTGCTGTTTGCCGTTTCTGCCGGCAGCGTAGCTCGCACCTACTTCGAGTTCGAACCTGCGATCTCGCGGCAGTTCACCCTGCAAAACCTGAGCGATCAGGTGATCTATTTGGATGAAGTCTTGACCATGTCTGCCCGCATGGCCGCTGCCAGCGGGGATCTGTCCTGGGAAGAGCGCTACAACATCCATGTACCCCAGTTGGATGAGGTGCTAGCGGAGATTCAGCAATTGGATCCCGCCTCTTAGCGAAGCCTATGCAGCCAAAACCACAGCAGCCAACATCAAGCTGGTGGAATGGGAAGTGCAGGCTTTTGACCTAATTCGAGCTGGCGAGCAGGAACGGGCTTTCAACTTGCTGCACAGCCCCGAGTACGAAGAGCAAAAGCGCATCCACGCCGAAGGGATCAACCAAACCCTGGAGGCCATTCGCAGCAACATTCAGGCCAGCGTCCAGCTTTACGAGCAGGAGCTGCTGCAGGCTTTGATCTTTTCCGGCATCAGCTTCCCGATTCTGCTGCTGAGCTGGGGGATCATTTTGATCCTGGTGCGCAACTTTGTGCGGGAACGCAACGCCACCTACGAGCGACAAGTTTCCGACACCCGACTGGCCCAACGGTTTGCCGATATTGCCCGGATTCGCCAAGAGCAAGAGCTGATCGATCCCCTAACCGACTTGTTGGGCGAGATGCGCCAGCGCTTCGGTGCCGAACGAGTGGCCTTCTATCGCTTGACCGCTCCCGAAGAGGCGCAGGTTATCGCTGAATCCCACGACAGCCGCCTGCCCGACACCTTGGGCACCCTCCTCCGCAGGATCCCGGCTCCGATCCAGCAGGCTCTCCACGGCGGGCAAGTTTACGCTTTTGGCCCGGTGCCTAGGCCAGATCTGGGCGCCGACTACCTGCAGGGGCTGGCCACAGCCCAACTGAAAGCCGAGATGATAGCGCCGGTGGTGCGTGGCGATGAGCTTTACGGTTTTTTGGCAATAGGCCGCGCCCAAAGCCAGAGCTGGTCTGAGGGAGAACAGAAAACCTTGGCAGAGCTGGCCAACCGCCTGGGTCAAGCTTTGGGTAACCTGGGGGCGCTGGAGCAAAAAGCCGTGGCCGCCCAGGAACGGGAGCGGTCGGAAGCGCTGCAAAGAGAGCTGCTGCAGCTTATCAGCGAGGTCACAGAAGCCTCGCGAGGGGATCTCACGGTGCGGGTGCAGCTAACAGCCGGACAGGTTGGCATCATGGCGGACTTTTTCAACGTCATTATCGAGAGCTTGCGCGACATCGTGATTCAAGTGCAGCAAGCTGCCGGTCAAGTCAACCAATCCATTGGTCGTGACGAGGCAGCCATTCGCGAGTTGGCCGAGGCCGCTCTCCGACAAGCCGCCCAGATCGAAGAGACCTTGCGCTCTGTCGAGCAAATGACCCTCTCAATCGAGGAGGTAGCCGATAAAGTCCAACAGGCCGCCACGGCCATCAACAGTAGCTTGACCATGGATCGCACGGTGCAGAACATCCTGCAACTGCGGGAAACGGTGGCCGAAACGGCCAAGAAGGTGAAGCGGCTGGGGGAATCTTCCCAGCAGATTTCCAAGGTGGTGTCCTTGATCAACCAGATTGCCCTGAAAACCAACCTCTTGGCGGTGAACGCCAGTATCGAGGCAGCCCGTGCCGGCGAAGAAGGGCGGGGCTTTGCGGTGGTCGCTGAGGAAGTCGGGGCACTGGCGGCCCAGTCGGCAGAAGCCACTCGCGAGTCGAGCGCATTGTGGAAGGGATCCAACGGGAAACCAGCGAGGTGGTACAGGCGATGGAAACCAGCACTGGCCAGGTGGTGGAGGGAACCCACTTGGTGGAAGCAGCCAAGCAGAGCCTAGGACAAATTGTGGAAGTCTCGCGGCAGGTGAACCAGCTCTTTCAGGCCATTGCCCGCTCCACCGATGCCCAGGCAGATGCATCTCAAACAGTGCGCCAGTTGATGCAGCAAATCGCCAACATCGCCGCCCAGACTGCAGCAGCCTCGCAACAGGTGGCCAACTCTCTTCAGGCTACGGTGGCGGTTGCCCGTCGGTTGCAGACTTCTGTGTCCGCCTTCAAGGTGGGGGAGGCGATCTAGCATGGGGCCGAATCCCACTTCCCTTGACCCACGCGAGTGGCAGGTTAGGCTGCAGTTTTTGGACGAAGCCCAGGCTTACCTCGACACCCTGGAGACAGGGGTGTTGGGCCTAGGATCCCAGAGTTTGGATCGCCCCCGTTTGGATTGCTTGCTGCGGGCTGCTCATTCCATCAAGGGCGGGGCAGCCATGATGGGCTTTCCGGTGCTTAGCGACTTGGCCCATCGCCTGGAAGATGGTTTCAAGATCTTGCAGGTGGCTCCTCATAAAGCCGACCCCGCGGTAGAGCGCAGCCTTTTGGCGGCGTTGGATTGCATGCGCCAAATAGCCCAGCAGCACCGCCAGCAGCGGCTTTTGGACGAATCTTGGCTGGCAGAGCGGGTGCAGCCTCTTTTCAATCAATTGCGAGAGCAGTTGGGAGAGTTGCAGCCTGAGGACAACGTCCAAGTTCTGGCAGCAGAGGCCGGGGGCGATATGCGGGTGTTGCTGTTTGAAACCGAGGTGGAGGCCTGTCTGCAGCGATTGGAAGGTGTGTTGGCCCACCCCGAGCAGCCCTGTTTGCGGGAGGAGTTTCTCATAGCTGCCCAAGAGCTGGGGGCGCTGGGGGAAATGTTGGATCTGCCTGCCTTTGCCACCCTGTGCGGCTCGGTAGTCCAAGCTCTGGAGGCGCTGCCGCCAAATGCCAAGGAGCAGGTGTTGCCCGTTGCTCAGGCGGCTTTACAAGCTTGGCGACGCTCGCAGGCCCTGGTGCTGGTCGGTCAGGTCGCTCTTCTCCCCAGCTCCTGGGATCCAGCAGAGCCTCCAGTTTCCCCCCCATCAGAAGCCCCTCCCCCCGCAATGACAGGAACCGCAAGTGTCACCCGCGTGCTGCTGACAGAATGCCAGGGGTTGATGTTGGCTTTTCCGGCCAACGCGGTGGAAGAATTGCTTATCCCCCCGGAGTTGTCTGCCGATTCCTTTCTCTGGGAAGGGGAGCAGATCCCTCTAATCCCTGTGGGACGCTGGTTTCGCTTCGCGCGCTGGCAGCCTCGCCGGGAAATTGACGAGACCCCCCTTCTCAACCGACCTGTGGTGCTGCTGGTGGTGGAAGACAACCAGCCCTATGGCCTGTTGGTGGATCGCTTTTGGCGGGAGCAAGAGGTTACTCTGCGCCCGGTGGAGGGAGGGCTGCCTCTGCCACCGGGATTCTCCGGCTGTACGGTTTTGGCCAATGGGCAAATCGCTCTTTTCGTGGATCCGCCTGCCCTCTTGAGCTGGCTGCTTGCCCAGCGGGATCAGCCCTGCCAGTCGGCAAGGGATCCCCTTCCCCAGCCTCGGCTTGCCACCCAGCCCACTCTGCTGGTGGTGGAAGATTCGGTCAACGTGCGCCGCTTCTTGGCCATGACCCTAGAAAGAGCAGGGTTTCGGGTTGAACAGGCCCGCGATGGACAAGAGGCCCTCGAACACTTGCAGAGAGGAATTCCCATCCGAGCGGTGATCACCGATATTGAAATGCCGCGGCTGGATGGCTTTGGCTTGTTGGCCCAGATTCGTGCCCACCCCCTGTATGACCAGCTTCCCGTGGTCATGCTTACCTCCCGCAGTGGCGAGAAACACCGCCAACTGGCCCAGCGGTTGGGAGCCAGCGCCTACCTCTCCAAGCCCTTCCAGGAACAGGAGCTGATCCAAAAGCTGCGGCAACTGCTGCAACCAGCCTCTTCAGTACCTTCCACTGGCGTTTTGACGGCGAGGTAGTCTATGCCCCTGCTTTCCCCTCTGCGCTTGCGCCGTCTGGCTCGGCAAGAACAACTGAGAAACCGGCAGACCTTGATTACTTTCCAACTGGGCTCCTACTGCTTCGGCCTGCCTGTTGAGCGGGCGCGGCGAGTTTTTAGCTGGGCAGAGTTTCAGCTTGCTCAGGAAGGCGGCCCCCAGCTTTTGGATACCGGTCGTTTGTTGCTGGGCCGAGGGATCCCTTTTCAACCGGAAGGGGTTATTCTGCTGCAGCCAGGCAGTTCTGAGGACGGATTACCCGACAAGATCGACAACCCAGAAACAGGGGCTCTGCCCATTCCCACCCAGCCCCTCCTACGCCGCCTGACATCCTCCCAGTTGCAGCCTCTCCCCAGCCGCTATGCAGCTCAGGCCCGCCAACGGGGTATTGTGCAGTGGATCCCGCCAGCCGAAGGCCAGCTCCCCCTGTTGGTGTTCGACCCTCATCTCTGACCTGTCTGTTCTTGAGAAGGGAGAAGGGGCAGTTGCAGTTCTGGATTCTCCACGCGGGTTAGCTCCCAGCGGAAGTGCTCCCCACCCCGTCGCTGCCAATTCAATCGGAAGGGTTGCTCCAAGGCGTTCACCTGATCCCGCGTCAGGTTGGCCAAGGGGCCGCCGGCTCCCTCGATCACGAACCGGAGGGTGGCCTGTCCTTGGCGACTGGGATCCCCTGGGCCGAGCTGCACCTGCAGCCCTTGGGGTTGGAGGCGCAAGCGAAAAAATTGCCCGAAGATCTCGCGGCTGTAGGCCAGCGCCCGCTGCTTATCCAGGCCCCAACCATCGCTGTAAGCCTCAGAGACCAGCATCTCCACCTGATCCCAGTTGCGCTGCTCCACCGCCCGCAGCAATCTCTCCGTGTGGGCCCGGATTTGTCGCTCAGGCCGCCCGTATTGCCAAAAGGCTCCCACCCCGATGGCCAAGACGACGGATCCCACCACCCCCCAGCGCAGCCAGGGGGGAAGGGGTGAGGGGGGAGAAGAGACAGAAGCAGACAAGGGATCCCTCTTGGGCAGTAGGGGGATTGCTCCCTCTAGCCTACGGGATCTACATGTGAGAAGATCAAAGCCTGACCCCAAAATCTGTGCAGCCTCTGCCGGTCACAGCACGCTCCCGAAATTTAGCCAACCGGTCATGACCAAGTCCAACGACCGCCTACTGCTGGAGTTTGAGCAGCCTGTCGCCGCCCTAGAACAACGGATTCAGGAAATTCGGGCCTTGGCAGAAGAAAACGACATCGATGCCTCTGAGCAAATTCGCCAATTGGAAGCCAAAGCCGAAGAGCTGCGCCGTGAGATCTTCAGCCAGCTCACGCCGGTAGAACGGCTCCAGGTGGCCCGTCACCCCCGCCGCCCCACCACCCTGGATTACGTGCAGACCATCTGCGACGACTGGTTTGAGCTGCACGGAGATCGCCACGGCCAAGACGATCCGGCCATTGTGGGCGGGTTGGCCAAGCTGGGGGAGCAGCCGGTGATGATCCTCGGCCACCAAAAGGGCCGCGATACCAAAGACAACATCCACCGCAACTTTGGGATGCCCAATCCTGCCGGCTACCGCAAAGCCCTGCGGCTGATGGAACATGCCCACCGCTTCGGCCTGCCCTTGCTCACCTTCATCGACACGCCGGGGGCTTACCCAGGCGTCAAGGCGGAAGCTGAGGGCCAAGGAGAGGCCATTGCCACCAACTTACAAACCCTTTTCCGGCTGGAGATCCCCATCATCTGCACCGTCATCGGCGAAGGGGGATCCGGAGGCGCCTTGGCCATTGGCATTGGCAACCGCATCTTGATGTTTGAACACGCCGTCTACTCCGTGATCTCGCCGGAAGGCTGCGCGGCTATTCTCTGGAAGGATGCCAAAAAAGCCCCCCAGGCGGCGGCAGCCCTGCGCATTACTGCCCAAGACCTGCTGCAACTGGAGGTGATCGACGAGATCCTGCCGGAGCCGGTCGGCGGCGCCCACCGCGCTCCCCTGGAAGCTGCTCAAACCCTGAAGCAGGCCCTTCTCCGTCACCTAAAGGAGCTCTCTGCCCTCAGTGGACGGCAGTTGCGGGAGGAGCGCTACCAAAAGTTTCGCCGCATGGGAGCTTTCCTGGAACTTTCTGAATAAGTCTGAATAAGCTTATCAGAAACCTGGGTCTAAAACCCCGCCCTTAAGGCCTACGGCCCGCTGACGCGACAGGGCGGCTTTGTGCTTTCGCGTAAGCGGCACGGAGTGCTAAGCTTGGCTAAGGAAGTTAAAGTCAAACTTCCGCAG
>ENA-ORXB01000218-ORXB01000218.1-sediment-metagenome-genome-assembly--contig:-NODE-218-length-138966-cov-9.932255_pt1:37500-40000 | contig 138966 bp, 134 predicted proteins | sample MGYA00237863_ERZ511475 | MGnify/ENA primary metagenome ERZ511475 (study PRJEB26305, sample SAMN06343858) | sediment metagenome | isolation source: hot spring sediment | place: Canada...
GTAGACGAGGTTCTGATCGTGCCGGAAAAATATGTATCGGAGCAACGGCGCAAGGAAAACGCCCGCTACATTCAACCCACCCCAGACGATCGCCTGACGCTGGTTTCCTGCTGGCCGCGCAACGACAATACACATCGCATCATCGTGATCGCCAGACCGGCAAATCTGGCGAGCGCCCAGTAGCTTCCAATCATCATCATCTATGATGCGCAAAGGACAGCTTGAGGCGGCGATCAACGCATCCATTACAAAATTTGAACGCGAAATGTTAGGGCGCGGGCCTAAAGAGGCCCGTACCTTTATCATCGGCGATCTAGTGGTTGTGCGGCTAAAGGGTATCCTTAGCCCTGGAGAACAACAACTTGCTACGCAGCCGGGCGGCATTGATTTAATTAAACAAATGCGCACGCGACTTGTAGAAAGCTTCTCAACAGAACTCTCTTATCTGGTCGAGGAGCAGATTGGCATCAAGGTGGTGAGCATGCACACCGATATCAGCACGCGTACAGGCGAACGCGTGTTTGTGTTTACGTTAGAAAAGGACGCCGAAGTCGAACTGGCTGCCCGCGATACTTCCTCTTTGCCCTCAAACAGGTCAGACTTTCGGTAACGAACGAACCGTTACCAAGATCAAGCGAATTGGAGTAAGAACCACGGATCTATGTAGAAAATTCTTATATTCTTTGCGTTAAATTTGCATAGAATCTGATTAGGGAGTATACTGTACAGAAGTTGAGCTACTGAAGCGCATGTGCGAGTCGGTGCTCAAAATTTAAAAAGGCGCAAGCGACATTCAGGCCCTCACTGGCAGGAATCGTCGAGTGAAAGCCAACATGTGATGATTAAGACATCATCCGTGTTGGCTTTTTTGTTGCCTTTAAATCAATCTGTTTTCTTTAGTGTTTCATTCAACGTTTCATTTAAAAGGAGGAACTTTGATGAAAGCGACCCATTCACTGCAGGTGGATACCGCCCCCAATATGATGCCTCTGGCACAAACCGCCCGTCCCTCGCCGTCGCGGGAGTGCATACCCATTGCCGTTGCCTACGGAGATGGAATCGGGCCCGAAATCATGGATGCAGTCATGCGCGTTCTGGACGCAGCCAAAGCGCCCTTGCGCTATGAGACCGTTGAAATGGGCGAAAAAGTCTACCGACAGGGCTACACCTCAGGGATTACGCCGGAGACCTGGGCGACGATCCGCCGTCACCGCGTGCTGCTGAAGGCACCGATCACAACGCCACAGGGAGGCGGATACAAGAGTTTGAATGTGACCCTCCGCAAGGCGCTCAATCTGTACGCAAATGTGCGGCCTGCGAAATCCTACGCACCCTTCGTGCCGGCACGACACCCAGATATGAACCTGGTCATTATTCGCGAAAATGAAGAGGATCTCTACGCAGGCATCGAGCACCAACAAACACCTGAAGTCGTGCAGGTGTTGAAGTTAGTCACGCGTCCTGGCTGTGAACGCATCATTCGCTATGCCTTCGAATATGCGCGCGCCTATGGCCGTCATAAAGTGACCTGCATGACCAAAGACAATATCATGAAGTTGACCGACGGCCTCTTCCATCGGGTGTTCAACGAGGTAGCGGCTGAATATCCAGAGATCCAGGCAGAGCACCAGATCATCGATATCGGTGCAGCGCGGCTGGCGGATTCGCCGGAGCGATTCGACGTGATCGTCACGCTCAACCTCTATGGCGATATTCTCTCCGACATTGCTGCGCAGATCGCAGGGTCAGTCGGACTGGCAGGATCGGCCAACATTGGCAGCCAGGCAGCGATGTTTGAAGCTGTGCATGGCTCGGCGCCTGACATTGCCGGGCAAGGGATCGCCAATCCTTCAGGGCTGTTGGTGGCCGCCACACAAATGCTCGTGCACATCGGTGTGCCCGACACGGCAGAGCTGATTAAAAATGCCTGGCTACGCACAATCGAGGATGGCATCCACACTGCGGACGTGTACGATCCGAAGAGCAGTCGCACGCGCGCGACCACGCAGGAATTCACAGATGCCGTAATTGCCCGGCTTGGCGAAGAGCCGCGCCATCTACCACCGGTGCGCTATCGAGCGGGCGGAGTGAATGTTGTTCCATCCCCAGTCACCCGTGGCGAGAAACAACTCGTGGGCGTCGATGTTTTCTTGGACTGGAACGGAGCTAACCGCAATCCTAACCTACTTGGGCAGTTGTTGGAGGGAGCAGCGCCAGAGCCATGGCTGCTCAAAATGATTACCAATCGCGGCGTCAAGGTCTACCCAGACGGGATGCCGGAGACCTTCTGTACCGACCACTGGCGATGTCGCTTCGTCCCCGTTGACGGGGGCAGCGTCCGCTTCGATCAGGTGCTGGCGCTGCTGGCTGCCTTACATCATGCAGGCATGGAAGTCATCAAGACCGAACATCTTTACACGTTTGATGGCTGCCCTGCCTACTCGCTCGGTCAAGGAGAGTAATGAACGAACGTTTGTATCAGTGGTTTGGCGGTCGCAGC